>ENA-ORBV01003480-ORBV01003480.1-microbial-mat-metagenome-genome-assembly--contig:-NODE-3480-length-31448-cov-6.337605_pt1 | contig 31448 bp, 28 predicted proteins | sample MGYA00237777_ERZ505514 | MGnify/ENA primary metagenome ERZ505514 (study PRJEB26160, sample SAMN06269048) | microbial mat metagenome | isolation source: Oligotrophic lake microbial mat | place... | reverse complement strand
GTGTTCAATGTAAGAGCAATACTGTGATAGATTCTGCATTCCACCCAGGAGCAATCCACGCAACACAGCGACCAAGTAAACTTTGTTAACGAGAAATACTTACGGTCCAATTCTAGCGTGCACAAACAGCCCTCTCATGGCAGCAGCGCGAATCGCATCCGCCAAACTCCACCCACAATAGGACGGTCTTGTGGTGCCAACCTGACAAGCCAGTCCACGTCCCGCCATCAATGTCCAGTCCATTTTCTGACCGGGAAATCGTTGATGCTCTGCCCAAAAAACGTAGATTGTTACCATATTCAGGCCACTGGAAGGTGCAACGAGAAGCATTTAGCTTGAGAAGGCAGATATATGAATAAACGAAGGCGACCAATTCCAATGATAGTACTACAAATTTCTTTCTTTGTTGACTTCTTACTTGTGCACAGCTTCATCCAATACATGATTCCAAGTATGCTTTGTCGATCGAATCGGATGCAAACTTCCCGACAAAAACAAGACACGGTCTCCATTGATGCTAAAGGACCGTCCATCATACGTCACATTCATGGGACCCTGGGTTGCATAATCCCAGAAGGAAGGGTTGGCTTTCCTCCCAGTTGGAACTTGATGTTTGCCATCAGGTATTTTGCAAAATGGGATACTTTCAGAGCATTGAAAAGTTGGGTCGTCGTCACTGTTCATTGGTTTGTTCCCCATTGGTTTATTCGTAGACGTGGCACCAGGGTCGCCGTAAAACCACAACGCGGCGCAGCACAAAAAGCCAAGCAACATGATTGCAGTCATCGTCGTGCCTCTGCACGCCTCCTGTCGCCCCGCTTCGCTCTCTGTATCATCCAAAACTTCATGAAGCAGAGGTTGGCCTTCATGGCTCGGCATTCTCTCTTTCTCAGAATGGCCACGCTGATTTCTTCCATTCTGGGAATGGGGAGATGCGCCCTGTTTTCTCTTATTCTTCGACTGTCGTTCGTTCATACCCTCGAAAACAACGTTAAGGAAAATTGTTGGCTGAACAAAAACTAGAGAATCTTGCGACTTCTCGATTAAGTTGTTGGTACAAATGTAGTATATGCTACGAACGGGAAAATGTTAGATTTTGCTACTACCGGAAGCCATTAGCGTTCATTTAATAGCTAGATAGCTTTCCTATTGGTATCAGTAGTATGGTTGTCGGCTTGAATATTAAAATAATGACAGTGAATGAATGAATGAATCGAAATTACAGCTTTTGCGCGCCATTTGATTATTGCGGCGAAGCCTCATGATTCATTGATGGTTCGTGACGGGAGCATCCATCTAAAAGACAATAATTCTTTTGGCTTTAAGCACTAAGCCTTTGGAAACCTGATGACGATTCCACCTGACGACTCACAAGATTAATTTTTACTCTACTAGCTAGTAGATAGCTACTACTAGTAGCTAGTAGTACTCCCAAGTAAAAAATTAAAAATGAGTTTGACCTGAACCTTAGTATTATTAGTCTTTCCGTTTTGTTGATTATGTTTTACTAGTTAAAAAATCTAGCTGTTATCACTTTGGACGGCACTTGAAGGCAAAGTCTCAATGCGTTTCAAACGCTGAATGTGTTCCAAAATATCCTTTAAAGTGGTGCTCCCTTTGCATAGCGTCGAAAAAGACCCCACAAGGATCATTTTGCTCTTGGCCCTGGTAATCGCAACGTTAACGCGCCTAATATCCTGTAGCAGCCGCCCGACCTTTCCTTTGTTGTTGCTGCGGACAAAAGAAACAATGATCGCTTCCTTGTCTCTCCCTTGGTATTTGTCAACCGTGCTCACTTCTAGGCCATCGCTCTTCATTTGCTGCATCTCATGGCAGTCTTCGATGAGCCGAATCTATTTATTACGAAAAAAAGGAATCAATGATGAGGGACTTGTTTGCAGCAATGTGTCGTTAATACTCGGATACCCGAAAGGCTTACCTGAGCATTGAATGGACAAATGACACCAATAGAAGACGGGGGCATCCCGCCAGCAACGAGAGCTCCGACAATACGACGCACTAGAATAGCTTCCGTGTCATTGACCATGTTCCCAGCTCGAGTAGAGGCTGTGCGTTCCAAGGGGACTATACCGTCCGCTGATTCTTTTGTAACGCCATTGTTGATTTGGTCAGTGCTTGCAAACACCACAGGGCGAAATGGATTCACGACGTTTCGAAGCCATGGCAGAGAAATCTGCTTGGGAAAACCGGGCAAGTCGAGCCGAGGAATATCGATGGCACACTTGAGATTACCTGATACGCACAATGGCAATAAATTGACACACGAGTGAGTGACTGAAATATGAGATAGGAAAGATGCTCATTTGTCGTGAAAATCATCCTACCGTTGTAAATGGCTTGGCTGGCTATGGAGCATATTTCGTGGTGCATTCGATACTGTAGCGTTAGTTGAGCCACAGCATTGGGGTGCGCTTCAGCGAGGCGCTTTAACATCGATTCTCCGTAGCCTGGGGCAAAACGCGATTTCATGACAATGGACAGAATTGAGTAAGGCGGTATTAAAAAAAAACAGCGACATGCTACTTGTCTCCACTGGATTACTCTTACCTCCTTCAAGTGCGCTCTCACTTGACACCAATGGCGGAAGTTGCATGTGATCGCCAACTAGGACGAACGAATCAGCTGCGGCCAGAGCTCCAAGCAAAGCTGGTTGGGTGATTTGTCCCGCCTCGTCAACGATCACGACATCAAAGTGTTCTGCCACCAGGAGGCTGCACTTCGGTATCTTCAAGGTAGAAACACCCACAATCTGAGCTCCTCGTATAACCTTGCGAAGAGATTCTGCACTAGGCGATTCGGAGCCACCTTCATCTAAGCCTTCGTAGTTGGCCGCAAGTTTCGTGACAAGGAGCGGCTGGACGTCGGGGTGGACGGAGGATTTCTCACCAATACGAACCACTGCCGGAGTGCATTTCTCGCCATCAACAGAGGCCGCTTTACTTTCGATGAGTTTCAACAAGCAATTGTCAACGGCACTATGAGTGTAGGAGGTGATTAGAACTCGCTTCCCCAGTGCCGCTAACATTCGGGCCACGAAAACAATGGTCGACGTCTTTGTGTTGGAGTGTAGACGGAGGGTGGATAGATGATCCAGCGAGGTGAGAGGAGAGAGAGGAAGATCAAACTAGTACTTGCACTCGTTTACGTACCTTGCCGCTTCCTGGTAACCCTTGAATTAAAGCATAGTCTGTCATGCTTGCAACCTAAGTTAGAAACACCATGGTTAGAATGAGAAGGCCCATTGGATCAGGACGAAAGCCAACTGAGGAAGACGGGCAATACAAAGCGACGAACCTTTCGAGCCGCCCCCTTTTGGTCGTCATTGAGACCGTGAAAATCTATAGCCAGCTCCATGGGATCGCAGCCCTGAATGTATTTCGCGCGTGCTGGAGGGTTGAACATATGCTCCTGTAGTTTGTCGTCAAAAGCTGGGGGTGCTAACTTGATCACAAGCTCCCGTAATCTCCCAAAACGTTTCTGCATCCAGACAGCTCGCAAGGTAGGATCCTCTTTTTCAACATTTTCCTTGTCCTTCGTGAGTAAGTCGATTAGATTCATTCTAAGGGTCCCGACGGGAGAGTAACTGTCGTCGATATCAAGCCGGAAGGTGACCTCCGACGATGTAGCTTCTCCATCTGTATCACAATCCTGAAAACGCGAAATTATGTCCTGCACTCGAGTAAGGCTACTATGGGAAGTTCGAATGATGATGGTGTTGTTGCTGTCGTCAATACGATCGACGGTGCCACGGAAGACTTTCCGGAAAGGCTTGCGTTGCTTGGCTCCAGCAGAATGTGCGACACGTCGGACTCTCTGCGTGTCAGTCGTTGTGGTATCCGTGCTGAGAGCTACATAGCTCCCCTTTTGAATTTGGAGACCGGAAAAGGGAGTGCGAAGGATCGAGTGTGACGATCTTTGGAATACGGCAAATGCGACGGACTCATCGTCGGTAAGATCTGTTGATTGCGATAATCCCTGAAGGTAAACGAGGGACGATATGCATCTTCCCGTGGTATTCTCGCGATGTTCGGATGGTTCAAGCCATGCTCTAGCAATGGAGCGCTGAGTCGCGTCGGCTTCCAGATCTATCAGTCTATCCCACGTTCGAAAGTAGTCCAACTCTTCCTCGCTCAGGTGGCCTGTAAACTGATCTAAAACTTGTGAATGGGATTCTCGAATGTTCCCCTGGTTGTTGTTTGCCAGTGAGGATGATCCAGAAGCAGCATACATGCTACATTCCCTTGCCGAGAAGCATCTCGAGCACATATTTGGGGCTTGCATCCCAGGCAGGACGGCGGGTGTAGCCTTTGACAGAACCACTCTGGAGCGTAGCGCAAGGAATGTTTGGGGGAAAATGGGTTAGTAAACCAATATTGTTCTGAAACTTTTATCTCCTGGTGGTTGTACGTACTCTGGAGTTCCATCGTCTGTCTCATAAGTCAATGTCACGCCTCTGGGCTTAGACGCTAGCTTGGACGCAGCACAAACAATGTTGCGCTGCTCAATTAAAGATTTGATCTCGCCAAGCTGTGGCGCAACGTGCAATGCGGTGAGCGATTCAGGATTGACGTAGAGCAACATACTCCCGGCAATAGCATCGAAAAGTTGAGGATTCATTTTGAAACCTGGAGAAGCCGTGTGCCCGTATCGCGCAAGTAGCATGACAGTGTAAAATGTTAGCTGTGCAAAATGCTTTGATTGGGGCTTGGAGTTGTGGTGTGTCTTCAACTCTATACTCATGAGAGATTTCGCATTGCCAGCATTCTGCCCGTTCGTTTGCAGCCAATGCGGGAAATCAGCGTCTGGAACCGCCATGGCTTCCACTAGTACATCGAGATTCCCTTTCAATCCTAATTCTGGAGAGGAAACTTCTTCTTCGACCCCTTTCACAGCTGTTGCGGAAAATCTAGTCGACCTTGGAGCCGCAGGGCTATCCAAAAGAACAAAATCTCCATCGTGTTGCGGTGTTTCATTGAAATATTCGCGCTTGAATCTCGCAACTTGAGGCCAAAATCTCCACAATTCTCGTTCCGCTTCCTTTGATGGCATTCTGCAACCAACAAGTTTCTCCGCCTCCATTCTAACAATTTTGTTGATTTCACACCGAACGGCATCTTGCGACGTGTTGTGTGCTTTCAACGCAAATTCAAACAGTGAATGGCGCATGGTACCCAGAAGCAATGCTTTGGAAGTAGACAATTTGGATCCCAGCCGAGTTTTTAGGACCGCACGTCTTTCGCAGTCCAATGTTTCAGTTATTGTCGTTGGAATAGCGAGCATCTCGGGGTGCAGGATTGGAACAAGATCATCATATTCACTTCCGGGAGGAGGATCAGTATCCAGTGTGAGAGGCAACGCGGAGGGATCAGTTCGAAAACGACCAGTCAAAGAGCAAATATGTAAAACATCGTCAACTTCAACGTTAAGATAAAACCACGCTCCACGAAGGGTAAGCAATCCGAAATTTTCTTCGTCGTTCTCATGTGGTTGGGCTTGTTGTTCTTTGGTTGGGCGCTTTCTCTTCATGTCACTAGTCCTATGCAGGGCTTGCCTTTCGTTGTCACCTTCAATTTCCATGGAAAGATCCCAGAGTTGAACACGGAGCTCTTTGGTGAACGTTGTCGTACAGGTCTCTACCCGACGAACAACATAACGCGTAAAGTTCATGTAAGACGTGATATCGTTGGTAGATTCACTTCTTGGATTTTGTACCACGTAGTTAGTATGGATCTCTGTCGCTGTAGCGGCGCCGTTGGATACCTGTACTGATGGTACTGCTTGGTCGCGGGTACCGTGTGGTTGCTGAGTTTGCATAGCAACCGCTGCATCCAAAGCATCAAAATCAATATCAGGGAAGTCTCCAAATTGGTCGTCATCATCTTCATCATGACTATCCTTGCAATGACCACCATTTGAACTTATCTGGGCCTCGTTGGCGAAGCTATTTGGTGGGTTTGTTCCGTCGATCGGGTCTGAATCATTCCAAAAAGAAGCATCTGCTGCTAGCGCTGCCGTCTCCGGCGAAAGGGTTGGGGCGTGACACGTCGGCACTGACTCGTTACGTGGAGCGGTAGCATTCGACGCAAGCACGGAAGTGTTCATTGCAGATTGCACTTGTGATGGTTCTTGTGAAAAAGTTTGGGCTTGCGTAGCTGCTACAAGCGAGTCTACGTGGGCAAGATCTGCTTCACTAAAATCAAAATCACCAAATTCGTCATCATCCAAAATACTTGGTTTTGCTTGCGATTCGTCAACTTTTTGGATTGGATTTCGAGTTTGAGGCGCATCTATAGGTCGTCGTTCCGCCGTTGGCATCATCGCTCGATCTAGGTTGGATTGTCTTGCTTGTTGAATGCTACCGTGAAGCGGTTGTTTTGGATTTGCAGAGAAAGGTCCATTTCTAGTAGTACCAGTACTAGTGGTAGTGTGATTAGCCAAAGGTTTGACTACCTGTTGTTGCACTGTTTTCGATCCATTGACAGGTTGCCATGTCTTTATTGTCTTGTAACCGGCATTGGTTGGTCGAGCCGCGTTGGCACCGACATTCTCCTTGTCGAGCGGGATTTTTGATTTTGTGTGTGGGAGTTCCGTCTGATTAAACGCGTTTGCATTCAAAGCTGTTGGCTTGATTTTGGAGGCCATGCTACTGGCTTGCGAGGTGGGTGCCGCCCTACTGCTGCTGCCACTTGTTCCAGATTTGGACGACCAATTTTGTTGTGGATGCTGTTGCTGATTTTGTGGGTGGCGGTGATTTCCTCTGGGAGTTTCTACTTGATTCAACAAATCTTCAAAACCCTCACTGTTACTCGTACCGGGGACCGCCGTTGAGTTTCGACGGCCAATGACTTGTTCTGGCAAGGGCGAAATGTTTCTGACTCCAGCCATCGATGCTAGTTGCTGTTGTTGGTTGCCTTGGGGAACCTGTAGTGCCTTTTTCGATCGTTTGTTGTTGTTGGATAACAAATGCGCCATTTGGCTGGCTTGTTGTTGTTGTTGTTGTCCGTGCACGCCTTGGTTTCTTACCCATCCACCAGGTGGGAACGACTGTCGATTATTATTTTTGTGAAGTGGAGTAGGAGGGTCCTCTTGCTGCCCTTGTATGGCGGCGCAATGATTGTTTTGAATGGGGTTGTCTTTTTCGTGGTCCAAGTGACAAAAAATGGATTCAATCTCGTTGTCATTCCGACCCGTAGTACTACTTTTGTTGTTGGTGTTTGGATCCGAATATGGCCTCTTTTTGTTGTGCTGATATGGATTTTGCTGGTGCTTTTTACTGTTGGAGTGATCCGTACTCGTCGCGGCAGAGTGAGAGCCATTGTTTGTGGTGGAATCGGTCACAATGGGTGGCGAGGACAGTCGGTGACCGTTGTGTAACGCCAAAGAAGGAATGGCTGGTGCTTTCTGTGCTTGTCTGTGTGATTCTCGTAGTGGCACTTGCTCGTTGGTCATCGTCCTGGTCGCCGTCTTTGTCTTTGTCATTGGAAAAGGCGAAGGCAGCTCTTCATTTTCATCGATTGGCAATAAGAAATTCGAAATTTCTTCCCCAGAATCATCATCCAACGTATGTTCATTATGTTGTTCATTCCAAACCACGCAATCTTGGCTCATGTACATACTTGCAGCAGCGCTTCGGGATGAATTATTGCTGTTTCTTTCTGCGAGCTCATGCTGCTGTTGAAGTAAAGCAGTAGTGGAGAATTTAACGTCTTGAGCTTTCTTGGACTCCATTTTTTCGCCTTCTTTTTTCAACGATTTTAAAACAACTATGTCTTCAAATGATCCAATCAACACAGGCATCAAAGGATTACTACAGTACAATCAATGAATGTAGCTCTAGCTAGTGCAGCACTAAAACCACTAGTGCACAAAGATGATGCCAATGCTAAACTACAGTACAGTACGTCGTACTGTAGCAAGTTGTTGTTGTTGTGCTGTATAAGCTGCTGTAACCCACAACGTTAACAAATGCAGCACTCATCGATTGATTGATTGATTCAACTTCGAGCCAATTATTTTTTATTGCCCAGGCGCGCAGTGCCGATCGAGCAAGCCGAGGCAAAGGAGTGTCACATGAAATGATGTGCGTCCAAAGTTAAATTCCTTTTTAGCTTGAGCGCGAGGCGAGTATGGACGTTTCAAATGTCCCTCCATTTTTTCAAATGTTTGCGCCAATACGTATTTTCAATTTGACTAGTTAGTCTCTAGCTAGCTACTAGTAGCTATCTGTGAGTCTTTCTCATCCCATCAACAAGTACTAACTGCACCACCGATACTGACTGCATGGTTATCGTTGTTTCATGTATGTATGTATTAGAGTAGGCAAACACATCTAGCTTGATATACAGTAGCTCTTGATAGAGGTAGCCAGCAATTCTGCTACTAGTACAGCAATACAGCGAACTTCCGAAACTCCACTCCTCTTCGTAGAGCAACAGCAAAGAAAGAGTTGTGAGGTTATCAGCGAGAAGAAACCTCTCTGCAAATCTGCATATTCACTCAACTGTAGAACAACACAATATAATGAACGGCACTCCCAGCAGTACACATGAAAAGCGATTTTTTCGTCGGTCCTTTGGCCACCGAGATTCTACAGGAGGCAGCACACGTAGTACCAATGAAAGCCTCAAAGAGCGGGCGAGGGCAGGAAAGCTCAAGTCCTCTGGGTCTTCGGTGGGTGGAAAGACGCCCGTCCAAGCACTGCAACTGTCAACCTCCTCCTCGGAACCCAAAAAGATCAAAACCAAAATGCCTTCCCCCAAGGCCACCCCCACGAAAATACCGACGCCGAAAGCAGCCTCACCGTCCAACAATAGTTTCTCCAAAGAAGCCACGGCAAGGAATAACACTTCGAGTGCCATCAAGGAAATGTGCTCGCCGTCCTTGGAAGTTACATCCTCGGAAGACACGGAATGTCAAACGCAAGCAGTAAGAGGTAGGTTATTCAATGGCATGAATGGCTACTGTAGACAGCCACTGTCGTTCGGATTCTACAAGAATTTGCGAGTCTTTTTCTACTAGTATGTCACCACCTCATCTCTCTTTCCTTCTTTCTACAAACAGTTGCTGTCCGTCTTCGTCCCTTGAATCCATTGGAGGTCCTCGCTTCCAAGCGATCGCTCCCTCTTTTGTCGAGTCCCTCCATGAAATCAGATGATGCCTACGACAGTTTCAAGGCTTGGACGGTGGAGGACATTGACGGTAAGGAAATCCTTGTACAAAAGGGAGCGGGACGGAAAGTGGAAGGAAAGAATATGTTTTCGTTCGATGGAGTCTTTCAAGAACACATGGGTACGGCCCATGTATATGAAAATTTTGCGAGACCCATTGTGAAGGCTGTTTTGACGGGAAAGCATGGGACGATCTTTACATATGGAACTTCGGGAAGTGGAAAGACGCATTCCATGCAAGGAGATGGAAAGAACGGATCCCTTCACAAAGATGGAATCATCCAATTAGCGGTCCGAGATTTGTTTAACCACATCAAACGAGATTCTGGAAAGAGAGAATATGTCATGCGAATTTCCTTTTTTGAAATCTACAACGAACAAGTAAGGGATTTGCTCTCTATGAATCATCATCATCATAGCAGCCACAACAACCAGGGCGGTAACTATGGGTCTCCCACGAAAGGGTCGCGTTCGTCCCCCACCAAGTCGTCCACGAGAAATTCTTCTCCGTCCATGAGAAGTCATGCCGGGAGTCGATTCACATTTAATGATGTACCTCCCTCCCCCGCCGTAAACATTGGCGTCAACATTGGAAGTACTTCGCAAGGCACGTGCATAGCCGTGGGCAGCGAGAAAAAGCAAGTCTCAAGCGTGGACGATGTGCTCAAGCTCCTTTATGCTGGTAATTTGAACCGGGCCGTAGCGACCACCATCATGAATGACACCTCGTCGCGAAGTCATGCTATTTTCCGGCTCACCATTGAAAGCCGCGAACGAATCAAGACAGCGGCTCGCCGAGAAGACCACCACACTTCGTCTACCGAATCGGATCACATTGTGCGAATCTCGGCTTTGAATTTTGTCGATCTTGCTGGATCTGAAAATACTAGCAAAAGTGGAACCGTTGGATCGCGTCGTCGTGAAAGTGGAAAAATCAATCAAAGGTAGGATGGCTTCTGTTTCATACTTTCTCAATGGGGCGGGTATCTTTACTGTGGTAATACTCTGGACCGTCTCTCACACCCTCTGTCAAACTTTGGATTGTTTTAGTTTACTTTCTCTTTCCCAAGTGATTCATGCCCTTAGTCTTCCACCCAAAAAGAGGCCAAAATTCATTAACTACCGTAATTCCAAACTCACTCGAATCCTTCAGCCCCATCTCTCTGGCAATGCTGTCCTGGCGGTACTGTGTTGCGCAACACCGGCACGGGCCAACTTGGAGGAGACGAGAGGAACGTTAAAATTTGGTGCTAGCGCAAAACGAATTCAAATGAAACCTGTCGTCAATGAAGTTGTGGACGACAAGGCGCTTATCCAAAAATTAAAGAAAGAATTACAGGAGGCCCAGGCCGCCATCAAGGCCCTCGCGGGCGGCACACGCAGTAGGACCCCCAAAGCCGATAACAAGACAATAGAGTCGTCCACGAATAATTCAGATACGGATGATGCGGTTGTGATTGGAGAGGTCGAAAGCCCGCACGATTCGTCCCAATCAAGTCCCGTGACCGTAGGAAGTAGCGGAAGAGAGCAACGATTGGAGGTGTCCATGGAACGGGACCAAACGCCAAACCATAGTCGCATCGAGCCCTCGCCCTTGGCATCACCGGACGTAACGCCTGAGCGTTTGTCCAGCCCCAACAACTTGACGGACGGTAAACTTTACGACCTTTCACAAGTACTGGACAATCGCTTTCGCTCTTGTGATCAAGACTCGCAGGCCGAGCGATCGATCCAACAGGAATGCAATAGCACCCTTAGTGATTTTTCTTCACGACCGCCTACGATTCGAGTCGTTCAAGATTCCCCACCCTCGGAAGTGACCATCATTCGCTCACCGCTCTCCGATATTGGGGACGACGTTGACATCAACGTTCGCTTGAATGACGCGGAAGAGCGAGCAAAATTCCTGGAAGAAAAATTGGAGTCCGCGGATCGTCTCGTCGAATTAATGACTCGCGACCTGCGGAACGCTAGATTGTGCATCCACGAGCTTGTATTTCGAAACGTTCGACTGGAAAACCAACTGGCGAGCAATACGTCTATGACGCACGCCACGGTTCCAAGTACCGTGGATGGTGGGATGGATGAGGATAGCCATAAAGGTGCAGGAATGATGACATCTGAAAGGATCGGAATTTAGACAATTTGCTTCAGTATCGTTTGATGCGGAATCGCTTTGAGTGGCCCGGAACCTACGAATGGGCTCGTATCTGCGGTTCGACGTCTACCCTCAAAAGCAATTCAGGGCGAACAGATGCTGCAAGTAAATAAATTGGAAACCGTTAATCGACTTCAAGTAGGAAACTCTTCATATTGAACTGCCTGAAGAACCATCCTCTGCTGCGTTTTGCTTCCCTTGCCTAGTTAAGTAGCTTGTGGCTGGCTACTACTTGTACTATGGTCCCTGGCGGGGATTCAACAAGGCTGTTGCCCTCGCTTTTGCACTTGAAGTGACGTGTACTTCACAATAAATTGGGCAATGTTGACATAAGCATCATAGTCTTAGTCTCTTCATTGCAATACTTTATGCTCTGATGCATGGTTTTTGAGCAGCATGGAAAAGATTCAACATCCTGTCAATTTTTGAAATGGCTTGGTTTATCATCCCTGGTCTGAAATGTTGGCTGACCTAACACTTGAAAACAACTTTGCTTTATCTGGGATCAATCAGTGGTTGATACATTGTTGGCATCCTTTATTCCTGGCTCCACTGATTGTGTAGCTGATGTTAGGAACAAGTGCTTCTTCAACCGACACTGCCAAATGGTCCAATCCAACGAATTGTTTTTGCTGACTGGATTAAAAAGCCAAGTGTGTTGACCCAATTTTCATCCAAAGGGCAGCAGCAAGGTCACGTGCATCACCATAACAAAGTCACATGACTTTACCCACTCGCTTTTGGAGACTGCATTGGCCGGACTACTTAGATTTGACCTTGGGACTGCGTGGTCGTTCATGCACTGGCATTCCATCTGGACTGGTTGTCAACTTCTACTTGTCATTAGCAAGCCCCTGAGCTGTGACAACCACTGCCAATGCATGCACCAAGCTGCAGCTTTCTTGAGGGCTGATTTGGGAAGAGGAGTTGTTGTTGGGGTTTCGACACTTGAAGCTTTGACTGTTGTAGCGGCATGTCTAAGAGGTGTTGCAAAAACAGCTGTTGGTTGAAGTGACGGGACTAGATCAGCCAATGACTAAGGGACTGGAGCTTGAGCTGGTTGCTTCAGTTGGTCTTGAGTTGTGTTTGCATCAATTGATAACTTTTTGCAAAATGTGGAACAAGTGCAAACAGTGCCCCCCACTCAGTGGACAATCAACCACAAGCAACAGCCTTTTGTGAAATGGCTTTAATGCTCTCATAAATCTCTTCCAGTAGAGCAGCAACATCAAAAACACCAAAACATCATCATGTGTGTTTGGTTTTGCCCCCATCACGGGAAAGAAATGACCCATTCACTTTGACCCATTGAAAATGCACTCAGTTTCTGGCGTTTCACTGTTTTCGAATCACACTTGATCAACAAAAACAAATGACATGTCAAATGTGGTGGGACAAGCACCACTGGGGTTAGCTGTTAGCTTTCCTACTTAGAGTTCAAATGGATTCTTGGAACATCACAACAACTGGGTGCGGAAAGGTTTTGATAGATGACTGCTTTTGAGGTCACAGTTAATGCTAAGTGCAACACATGATCATTGTGCATTTTGTCAGTACAAGCTTTTCTCTTATTGTTACCTGGCTAGTGTAAGCAATGTGTGACTGCTTTTAGCTTTTTTTAAATTGTCATTTATTCCATGATTGAGGGAAGGAATGAGGGGGTTGACTCACAAAATCCGTCAAAAGAAAGTGCCGGAGCAAACTCCCCCCGGCTTTCTCCCACTTTTGCCGCCAACTTGTATTCGGAACGGGACAAAAATCACCATACTCAAGGGGCGCGCACAGTTTCCCAAGATTTTTCCTTCTCGTTTCGTGGGTGTCGTCGCTGTTTCACCGCCAGTTCGTTCAAGCTACTAGCTAGTAGCTAGTACTAGTAGCTACTAGCTTAGTAGTAGAGCGAAGTAGTAGCCCCAGCAACCGGCACTCTAAAAGCTACCGCTACGGTACTGGTACGTACCTGGTACCGCCAATCGACTCACTGTGTGACGGTAAAACGATAGTAGTACAGTACTAATAGTACGTACGGTCTACGTCCAATCTCGCAGTCATCAAGAGTCATTTGCAACCCTCATTCGTTGCAATAAGCATGGCATGACAGCATAACTTGGTTTGCCACAACCGCCACAACATACATCCACAACAACAACAATAATAACTGAGAGTGGCAGCGAGAAGGTGCTGTGTAGTAGGAGTAATCCGATGGATGGCCTCTGACTTGGCTAGTCAAGTAAGTGTAGTCTCTGGTGGCAATCACTTTCTGTGGCACTGACTCTGGTTCGGTTTCTACATGTAGTGGTCGTCTATGACTGTGAACTTACCTCTTTCTCCCTTCTGTCTGTCTCTACGTTTCCTTGAATACCGCGACCTCTAGGCTTGTATACGTTAATCGATCTATTTGGTGTAACTATTTAAAAGGAAGGAGAAAGCCGTTAATAGGAGGCAGTTTCCAAAATGATGCGCGAAGATGACAGCTATGAAGAGGAAGTGGCTCGCCCCCCCGCCTACAATGAACAACGGTTCGAAACGAAGATTGAAGCAGATCTTGGTTACGAGATTGAAGATGCCGTTCTCCGAGAAGAAATTGCCGAAGAAGTCTACAATCCGAAAATCGTAGCGGAATTTGGATACGATCCCGAAGTGGGAGGAGCGGATGGACCGTCCCAACCGGCCATGTTGGCCACGCAAGCTGCGTATGCGGGCAACACAGGAGCCTTTGATGAATCTGAAGGCTCGGAACAAGAGGGTGGTGGGCAACCTACCAACTTACTTGCCTCATCCAAAGGTTATGTCATGCCCAAAAATTTGGGTGAAAACGATGCGGGAGAAGAAGATGATCTTGAAAAGAAGTTTGGATTTGGGCCACAGGATGATGATGATGACGACGACGAAGGAGGTGGTTCCGGTCACAAACCTTACGAAGCGTTGGATGCAGTAAGAGAAGAGGAGGACGAGGAAGAAGAAGAAATCAAGCCGAAGAAAGGATCGCGAAAGGTTGGAAAACTGGACAACAAAATCAAAGGTACGTGTACATTCGGACTGGAGTTTTGGAAGCAAAAATTGGATGGACTGCTAATGCCTTCTTTTTGGTCCCAATCTCGCTTCCTACAGTCGCCGTTCGACTGCGACCTTTGAATAAGTTTGAAATGACATCCAAGAAGACCAAAGACCCGGAAAAACTCTTGGGTTGGAAAGTGGAGGACGATGGAGATGTCGACGTCCTGTTACAAAAAGGGGTCAGAACCAAAGTCGAGGGAAAGAGCATGTTTCACGTCGACAGAGTGTACGAAGAAAACGACACGATCGACGCTCTGTACGACGACATTTGTGAGCCCATCCTTACTGCGGTCATGAGCGGGCAGCACGGAACCATCTTTGCCTATGGTGCTACGGGAGGGGGGAAATCCCATACCATTCAGGGCGGAAAGGGGACAAACGGGGTTATTCAAATGGCGGTGCGAGATTTATTCTTCAGAATCGCCGAGGATAATACGAGAGAGTACACCGTGCATGCGTCCTATTTCGAAATATACAACGAACAAGTGCGTGATCTCATGATCGAGGAAGAAGCAGCCGACCAGAAATCAAGAAGAGCTACTGCAGTAATCACAACTGTCAACAAAACGAATCATGAGCTTCCGATCCTCAATATCCACGAAGACCCCAAAACTGGTGATGTCGCCGTCGATGGACAATCGACAACGGTCTCGACCGTTGAAAATGTTACACGGGTTCTCCACAAAGGGAATCGAAACCGTGCAACAGAGAAGACCGATACAAACAAATTTTCTTCCAGGAGTCATGCAATATTCCGTTTGACAGTTCAAAGTCACGAGCGGCTAAAAGAGGGAGATGTTCCCGAGACAATCCCGCTTCGCAGGTCTACCTTCAATTTTGTTGATTTGGCGGGGTCCGAAAATTCGTCGAAGGCGGGGACGAGTGGAAGAAGAAAACGAGAAGGGGGCAAAATCAACCAAAGGTGAGTCTCCCACCAGTTGTTGTCATCTCGTAATTCGGGCCAGCTTGCTAACATCTTTTCTATTGCTCTTGCATGACAGTTTGCTGGCGCTATCTCTGGTGATTACTCAACTAAGTTTACCAAAGAAGAAGCAGCCCCCTTTTATAAATTACCGCGACTCCAAGCTTACCCGGATCTTGCAGCCTCACCTCTCCGGGAATGCTGCCATGGCCATCGTTTGCTGCGCTTCGCCGTATAAGAAAGAAGTCGAAGCAACTCGCCAAACGTTGAAGTTCGCTCAAAACGCGAAACGCATCAAGCTCAAGCCTACGGTGAATGAGATTGTCGATGAGAAGGTTCTTATCGAAAATCTTAAGAAGGAGCTGCACGATGCACGGTTGAGAATTCAAGAATTGGAAGAGTACATTGAAGAAAATCCGCCGGGATCCGGTGGTGGTGGAGGAGGAGGAGGGTTTGGTGGTGGAGGAGCAGTATCATCGTTCCCGGTGATCGAGGCGTTCATGGCAAAGATGAATGAATCCGTGAACACTGCAGATTTTCTGGATGCCCTGGAAGAGCTGTCGAATCATTCTGGTGGCGGACTGGCAGCTAGTACCCGTGACACTAATGACACTGCCGATGATGGAGGAGCTGCCGCAGAAGAGGACGAGGACGACATCGATGCGTTTAGACGTCAAATTCTTGCGAAGTTTATGATGGAAGCCGAAGATGTAACAGAAAGCCAAACCCCAGAGGATAATGTCGACACTACCATGCATGACACTACGACAGATGGAGGCGCGACCACGGATTATGATACTTCGGTGAATAGAACATACACTGATGACACCATGGAAACACGGGAAACCCATGATGCAAGCAAAAGAGAGCAAAATGTCGACGATGTGTTTCGGAGCGCACCAACAGTAGAACACCCCCTTCCCCTTGCACCACCCGCCACTAGCGCTGTACCTTCTTCAAGGGAAAATAAAAATCTTGCTGATGAAGATAGTGGGATACCGTACGAGCCCTCAGAAGCCGATCTCAATCTCATCGAAAAATTTAGGAAAGAGATCCTTGAAAAGTTTCGGGACGAAATTGTTGACGAAGAAGCTGCGCACGAGCTGGACGAAAACGCACAGAACGTTGCAGTTATCGCGAACGAGCTGATCAACAAATTCAAGAAGGAAATTGTTTACAAATATAAGAATGACTTCCCAGAGCTGCTGGTGAAGCGAGTCACCAGTGGTGGGATTGGTCAAGTCATGGAGCAGGGTGTACCCGCGGGCCAGAGCACAGACGACTCCTCAGGCGCCGACAATAGCGGTGGCAATAGCGGCGACGGTAGTGTCGAGAGGTTCGAAGATGAGTTCGAGGAAGACATGGAAGACGACGGAGAAGAGCATCGCGTTAGCCGCCCCCCACCCAAACGAGCTTACTCAACGCAAACTGACGGAGCTGTTATAAATGCGAAAGCCGGGGCTGGCGGAATGGCTTCATCGAGAGCGGAGACAGACCAATCAGGTCCTCCCATTAATTCTCTGGGACGGGGAACTAGCGGCTCTGTAAGCTCTGATCTATCTTCCGACGTTGCCGACCGAGACAGAGGATCTGGTCTCTCGCCCATGGCAGCAGCTCCACCAGGCGATAGCGCCGACGGCTTAATCTTACCGGGCGAGATAGACGTTGGAAAAGGACCCGCAGAACCAGCCTCGCTGGACAGTAAGATGCGCATCAAGTTTTTGGAGGAAAAACTTGCAGCCACGGAAGAATTGGTCGAAACACTATTTGTGGAACTCGAAAATGCGAAAACATTTATTCGGGAACTCGTCTTTGAAAGCGCAGGTGGTAATGGTATCGACCAATCAGCTGGGGCAGCTTTGTTTGGTGCGGGTTCGTCGGGAGTGAACGTGGTTGATGAGCAGATTTTGAACCAATGCGAAATTCTGAAGTTCGCCATCTACACAAGCTTGCTATTTTTCGTGTTCGGGCAACACGAACTTTTCCTTGCGACTGTGTTCTTCTTGTGGTTGTCGTTGGAAGTTGCCACGAAAACGTAAACCCCTTTAACGGCGTCTTAGTTTAGTTATTTAATACTATAACTCCCATTAGGGTCTGATTAAGTTTTCGTTGATATATGAAGTCCTACTGGAAAGTGCAGCTAGACAATTTACCTTTTCAATTCATTTGTACAAGGGTACAAGTATTGGGTAGTAACTTAGCTAAACGAACGCCCAAGCAAAACCACCTAAAAGCATGGACAAACCAAATGACTGTGCATGAGCACTGCTGGGCATGCCATTGGCGACGTCATTGGATGCCACACCGAGTTCCACACCAAAGCTAGCGCTCTGTTGCTCTTGGCTGCTTTCGCGCGCGAGAGAGACTGGTGCACTCAGTCGGCGTTTCTTTCCATCGCCAGCAACGAAGGCCAGTGCGACCGATCCGGTGGCCAAAACATCTCCGGAAGAGTCAAAGAAAGCGCTTAGCAGGAACGTCTGAATGACAGCAAGTGACCCATTGCCGCTTGGGTACAACATCACAGACGTGAAGTTGTCGAGTGTTCCATTGTTGATGGGAACGTAGGTGGAGTTATCCTGAGAAAGCTGAAGGTCACGCACTCCATTTATCTCGACATTTGTGGAGGCAGAGGAGACGCAAAGATAGACGACGGAGTGATTCTGGGTGATCATAGAGTAGGAGCACTCGAAGGCGGGATTGCATTGGCAGGCTGAAACTCCGTATGGCGTGTAATCAGAAGAAACCGTTTCAACATCTGGCGACTCCTTTTCCAAGTCAATTGCAGATACTGTGAAGTTCGATAGCATGTTGACGGTGATAAACAGCTTTTGTTCGTGGAAAACAACTGAATGGTTTACACTATCGAGCAAATCAACGCGAGTGCAAAGGCTGATCAACCCGGATTCTGCGATGGTGAAGGTAAGGAGTAAAAGATTTGAAAAGAGCCAGAGCAACGTCGCCCACCTTTACAACTAGCACGTGCCATTTTCGTACTCACCTGAATCCAAAATATCGAAAATGGTACTCTCGAGAATAGATTCTTGCACGAAGTCAAGGCTGATCTTGAGGAGATCGTGGGTATGAGAAAGTGGGGTTGTTGTGGCCTCCGCGGTAACGACCGACTGGGCGGGAGTCAGGCAATCCGACTCAAACACCTTGACACTAGCCGGGCGTTTGTGAACTTTGTAGTAAAATATCACTTCTTCCCTCTTGTTGTGGGGATCATCTGCAAAGTCGACCATGAGCCCGCCCGTCCGTTCGATATCCCAGTCAAAGGGAGCAAGGGTAGTGCTCGTACTATCTGTAGTCAGAGCGGTTGCTATGGTGGATGGGTTGGCTGTCGGAGAAAGCGTAGCGGTAATTGTAGCTTCCTCTGTCGGGGCATTCGAAGGGAAAACGGTTGGGCTAGCGCTAGGGCTAGCAGTATTGGGTGTGGAAGTGTGGATGAAAGTAGGCGCATCTGTTACCGCTTTCGTAGAGGAAGACTCCATCACTAAAACGCGGCCTACGGAATCTTCCCCTTGACCCGTCCAAGTCTCTCCAACCGCAAGACGAACGCCTTCCTGTTTTGTATGGATAGAGAGACCAAAACGACCGAAACCCAATCGATCGCCACGGTTCTCGCCACCAATGAAAGCTACTTCCATCCAGTCTCCGAGAGTAGCATTGTAATGAAAGAGAAGGACATGTCCACGAGCTTCGGTATTGGCCCAAGAAGTTGCGGCAAAGCTGGTACCATCACCAGAAATCTGGACAGCTCTACCGAGCTTGTCCTTTGCATCATACCCAAATACAGGAGCTCCTACCATGCCCCAAATGGAAGAGCTGGAGTTGTAGGAGAAAACAGAGACAGATCCACGCAATCCAAGAGCCGAAGGAGCCGAGGCAACAACCGAGTTCCCATCGGCCGACGTGTGGATGGAGTAGCCAAATTGGTCGCCGACTCCTTCTCCTGCTGCACGAACGCTCTGACCAACTTGATTCCATGAGGAGCCAGCAGCGTATTCAAAGACTTGAAAGAATCCAGATTCCAAGCCATTAGGGGAAGCAACAGCTAGCCGGTTTCCAGACTCTGAAAAGGAAGAAGTGAATCCAAATAGATCTCCGGTTGCTGAGCCGTCCAAAGCACCAAGAACAATCCAATCATTCAGGTTTTCGTCAAAATCAAAGACCTCCAAACGACCAGTCGACGTCTTACACTGGAGAGCAAGACGACTTCCGGAAGCAGCAAAAGCCAGGCTGTCGCCATTGATGGGCGAACCATTCTTGGTGGGCGAGCAGGAAATGTTGGAACCGACTTGCACTCCACTGGGTAGGTCGAACACTTGGACGTAATGCGGTTCTTGATTGTAACGACGAATGGCCACACGAGTACCATTCAGGCTTAACGCCAAAAACTCTCCAATTTCTTCGTTTGTGTCACCATAGAGTGTCCATAGAGGAGACGATGCATCTGTCCACTTAGAGGCAACGTTGTCGAATTCATAGAGAAACACAGCGCCACCGTTGGGGTTGACAGAACCAAGGTCATTTTTGCCGGGGGTGGCAGTGCGAAAATCGTATTCGGGAGTTCCAACGACAAGGCGAGAGCCAGTCAAAGCGTCCAAGGCCACAGCCGCTCCAAACTGGACATGGCCACGTTCAGTAGTATTGAAAGCATGGCCAGGTCCATTTATGGAATCTCCTATAGGGTTGAAATCCTTAGCGAAAAGGTGACGGCGACGGAAAGAAGAATTACCGACACTAGTTGGCCCTCCATGGACGGCGACCTCGAGGCCAGAAGACAAGACCAAGAGACCCAAAACAAAAGATACTACGATGCAAGGCATGCTTGACGAATGGAAGATTTTGAATTACGTGAAACCGGTTTGACAGGAAAGAAAGCGATGTTGTAAACAGTCAACAAAGGTAACGAACTTTTGACTCAAGTAATTTCTCAATGCAAACAAACCCCGAGAATGTGAGATAACCTTTTCCCGTTTTCTCGAGCCGTTTAAAAAAGAGTAGCGAAGAAACGGAAGCGTCGCGAAGAAACGGTAATTTCAAAAAGAAACGTCAGAAAGTTGTCGTGTATTTTGCTTTCGCCGGTAGAGTCTGTGACCAAGCCAGTGAAAGAAAAGTGAGTGACGGGAACAGTAGCTAGAGTACCAGCCATCTACCGTGCATGGCGGAAGGTTATGAGGGAGGAAGGGAACAATATTGAACAGTTGTCATTGCTACGTCGTTCCGCACCGCTACTCAACTACTCCAGAACCTACCAAAGTACAGCTAGCTAGTTAAGTGGTGCTAGAGTACTTAAGCTTCTGTACAAGCTATGCCTTCTGCGGTTCAGCAGCAAGCATTGCTACAGTACATGCATGTGCTGATCCGACATTGATTAGATTGATTATTGAACCACTCTACTGACTTGAATGAGTTTAATGGTACATTTAGTGATTATCTTATTATTGATAATTCCGGAGGTCGATGGAATGGATCAAGTGTACGGTAGGTATTGGCGAAATGGATCAAGTGTACGGTAGGTGTCGGTTCCAAGCCAACAGCCAAAATGAGAAACACACAATTTGTTGGAGAATTGAAGGCATCCACAATGGCGACCACGGCAACCAGATCAACTCGTCGCCAAGCAGCCTTAACAGCATCGCCCAGAGCACAAAAATCCGCTGTGACTGTTGCAAGTGCAACTTGTAGTATTCCAATATGGGATCTTCCCGAAGTATTGATCTTTCACATTGTGAGTTTCGTTGCTCCACCAACGCACCGTGCCAACATTCTCTGTCATCACATTGCTCCCCTCTGTCAGGCCGCTCGAAAAGTGGTTTTGGACAGCGAGCGAAGCATTGCGTTGTGGGATGCTGTTCTGGTTGGGGACTACGGTATAAACCAGAAATTAAATAGCGGCAGCCAGGAGCGACGTTCGTGCAAACGCTTGAGGCGGAGTCCCTGTCATCAAGTACGGGATGCCCATCGACTACTGAAAGACAACACAGAAATCGCCTTTTTTTATCTTTCCGAATTAGCACACTCTTCCCCCACATGCAAAAACAACAAATCACTCAAAGGAGCCTTGACTAAATGCAAGCTGTGTAGCATTTTAGAAGAATATGGGCCCCACTTACGCATCAATCAATGTGTATCTTCAGGCGGAACATATTTGGTTGAAGTCTGTCGGGCTCGGAACGTGAAGAAAAACACAATTTTGAAGTGTGTCGAAGAACTGGTCGAAAATCGGGGAGCTTTGCCGAACGTGTCGACAATGGAAGCGAACAACAGTCAATTGACTGCGCTTTGTGTGGCTTCGGTGCGCGGTATGCCCACCGTCGTCCAATATTTGCTACGCCACGGCGCTTCCGCAGATTTGAAATGTTCGGGGAGATTTCGATTAGGAACAAATTCGAGAAAATCAGTGAGATGTACCCAATCAACACCTTTGGAGTTTTCACAAATCATGTTGGCATCGGAACTAGAGCATGGGGCCTCCAATTCCTCAGTGAGCAATCTCCGGAAATGCATCACGCTATTGAGCGAATAAATTATGCCATGCTAGTGCGGGGGCCGTGTGGCATCTAGGAAGGAGAATAGGAGCGCAAGGTTGGTTGCCGCAGTGTGTGACTGTTTTAAAACGACTTGCTGGATGGGCCGTGTCCATTTCAGCCTGCTGTTGTGCACTGAACGAATCGATTCTTCAGCTACACGTGTCGCAGGATGCGTAGAAACATTAGAAAAGAGAGGCTGCCCATTTGAAACGTTCCATCCCCCAGTGCAGAAAGCACCAAAGTGAAGTCAATACCACCTGCACACCATCCACTGTACAAAAAATGTCAAAGGCAATTCGAAGCAAAGAAACCGGTAAGTTTTTCAATTCCCCAAGGTCACCAATAATAGAGGAATTATTTCGTTGAGTTGACATGTGTAGGTACACAAACTGATCACATCCGTACATCCACGCATCAAAGAAAATAGCTCTATTATTTAATTGGTATGGTAGCTGGTTTGCTACTGTTTAGTGCTCATGCTATGGCAATTCAGTGTCCTAGAGGAGCAATCGAGCTCGTGTGCGTGCTGTGATGCAGAACTAGCAAAAGGGATGGAGTTAGGCGTGAGCCAACACGCAAATTTTGGTCTGCGTTGGGTCTTGATGAAGAATTTTTTGGGTAATAAATACTCCGAGTAGGTGATGCAATGCTGACGCCAGCAACAATAACGGGAGAATGCGGATGCAGCTGGTACGTACTGTACGTACAAGACCACTGCCATACTGGGTAATAAGCACGCTAATTCTGCTACAGCTAGACTAAAATACTACTACTACCGGTAGCTAGCTAGCTATTAGCTTGCTAGAGCGAGCGTCTTGTTACCGAGTTGAAGTCCTGAATCAGACCAGTTAAAGCTAAACAAACTACTACCCTGCTAATAGATAGTAGCTATTGAGACTCTGAAGAGTTGGTTGTGTTGAGAAGTTGGAAGAGTAGAGTAAGACGAATCGAAAATGTTGGCACCAACGGTAGATTCGACCGAGAATGAGACATCCACTGTGAGAAGAGGTATTGATCCCGAAGGAGTAGGACAACGAAGCGTCGAGGAAGGTCATCTGCTGCAAGTGGTAGCACCGCAGCAAGACGAGGACAACGACATTGACCTTGCACGTGAAGAGCAGTCTCCAGAAGGAGGCGATGAGAGAGACAAGGCACAGCAACAATCATCAACAGAAGGAAACGATGATGACGACGATGATGATGTGACTGTGATTGTGTTGGAGAACAACGCGGACGATGCAGCACAACGCTTGACGATCGCTTGGGCAGGGGAAGCTGGCCCTCAAGTGGAAGCACGGCGTCGTGCTATCATGCTGCGAGAATTGCAACGAGTCCAGCGTACTAGCTTTATGCATTTTTTGATTCTCTGCTTGATTCCAACGGTACTCCTTTTCATTGTGATTGCAACGGTCATCAGTGAGGACGAAGATTGTTTCTCTGACGCCACCATTTGCCACAAGGAGCCCAGAAGCTTTATCAATGCCTTTACAACCCGATGTGTCTGCGAGGCCATTGCTGTTCCACGCAGCAAATAAGTCAGTTTGCGCACTGTGGTGGTTGAGTGGTGTTTGGTGGCTGATTCGGAGAGAATAGTGATTCATCTACAGATAGTTAAACGTTTTTGTCGTGATTACATACTTAGTCTAGCGTGATTCTCCCAAGCTCGCTATAGATATACATTATCTTAATATGTTGTAAGATGGGCCTGAATCGTGAGGGGACGACGATGTTCTTTTGAAGATTTCAGTCAATGTTACCGTGCTTTTAGAGCATGGCACTCCTTTGGCACCCCGAATGGGCCGCAATTTCACTTCAAACAACCCTACCACCAATAATGCGATCGTGCCTATCACGACATGTAGTGGGACAGAGTCGACGTCGTATCCCTGTGAGACTATAAAAAAATGTTGAAGACCGCATGAGGGAAGTGTGCTGGAGTGCTCTATTATGATGTTATTATTAATAATGTGGGACATAGCTTGCAGTGTCGACAGACGAAAGAATGAACACTGACTGACACGGGGTTGCTTGAGGTCACCCCGCAGAACCAAATAAGATGCATACATTGACCTGTGGTCGTCTGTCGCTCAATAGAAATGTTATGTAACAGATACATTGGAGTCTTGAGATATATAGATAATCTGTTTGCTTCGTAGTTTCTTGGTTTGAGGAAGTTGTAAACTTCGCGAAGATTAAGGATCAACCAACAACTCTATCTGGACCTTTGGAACCTCGCCGTCCAAGGCCTGGCAAGTTTCTAGGTTGAGAGTAAGAGTCAGGCCGCTTTCACCAAATACATGAGACGTGAAAATGTCAAAATTGATGCGGAACCGGTCTGGAGTAGCATTCTGTTGCGTACTGTAAACCAAATAAAGCATTGATGTTAGTTACATAGCAAGTAAGCAAATAGGGGACATGCATGCCGGCTGCTAATGAGAACTTACGCTCTGACTTCCATGACTTTAATCTTTTCCACATCTTTGGTATTTGCTTCCCAGACCGCTTCCTTTTGCTTCTTCATAGTTTCTGCCAATGGGGCAATGTGTATCTGAACCAAGGCCTCCCCCGTGACGCCGTCTCGTGAACCGTGTTCGCGCAACTCATGTTTGCACTTGATGACTTTGACGGCGTATGCTTCAGCTTGTTGCAGTTTGGGTGCTTGGAGCAGCTCCTCTGCCGTGTATTCAATGATGGGTCTAACGACAAGATCGATTGGCAGCGACGAAGGGTCACCTGCGTCAGCTGGCTTGGAAAGAATGGCTGGGCTTCCGACGCGAAAGTCAAAGGCCAAAGAAGGAGCCTTCCAGCTGGAGACGCAGACATTGAGGGATTCCTCAACATCCTTGCACTTCGCAGCTACAGAGTTCAACACGAAAATGAGTCCTTTCTCTAGTCTATCTTGGGATGAAAAGGCCATGGCCGATTCCAAGGTGTCGAGGTATTGTAGCGAACTAATCAAGGCAACCGAAACTCTGTTGTTCTTGGTCTGTTGAGACACTTCAGGATCAACCTTCTTGGCGTCTTCCAAAAGGAGCCAAGCTTGACCAATGGTTCTGGACATTTCGATGACCAGTGCGGACCTGCAGGCATCATACACCACAGGGAAGTTGGTTTTGAGATCTTCCCGATCCTGGATGCGCTGCTTCAAATCAGTGGCTCGTTGAGAAGCCTTCTCCAATGATGCTTCCAACCTCTTCAGCATAACATCATTCGCAGAAGGCAAAGAAGGTGTTTGAATGCCTAAAAATGAAATGTCTTTGGGGAGCTCAAACAAGCAAGGTCGGCTTGCTGGAGAGGAAATAATAGAGTTTCCTCGTGGCCTCTGTGTCGCAACCATCATCTTTACTTCGTCGTCTTTATAAGGGGGCATACTACTGTGTATACTACTGTGTATATCGTGCATCCAAATTCAGGTTGTTCAAAAAGCTTTTATGCGGTTCTGCGTCTCCAGAGGTTTGTTTTGGTTTCCGCGGGATGTGGAAGTCGATATTGTAAGCCTTACGATGGAGTGTCAAAGGACGGGATGATAGTTGATGCTTTGAAGCTTTCACGTCGATTGTTGAGCTAGTTAGATAGCTGTCAGTCAATACGCGGGATAACAATGAAGTCAGCGGAGTTGAAATCCTCGACAACGGTGAGTGAAAGGGATGATGACTGTTCGATTTCGTTCCAAAAATCTTTTCGGTCAATGCCTGCTAAGCGCTACGTCGTACTGGTAACAGGTATGTATGTGTTGGTTCTGGTTCCTGGTGACGATGGGAATCGATTCAATTCTCTTGTTGCTTCGGCTCTTGTGCTTGTTGTTGTGTGTTGTTTCTTGTTCGCTCGGTATCTCGTGTTGTTAGCATGTACAACCGGCGGTTCTGGTGCGGAAAATATGTGAGACTCGAAAGTTCGCTACCAAATATGGGTACTAGTAGTACGAATTGTACTGCCCAAAGTGGATTGGCACCATGTGTTCCATGCTACTAGCTAGCTAGAGTACTTTTTTAGTGTTATAAGGCGCGCGGGTGAAGTGACGCATTCGCTTTCTCTGTCACGTTCGTGATTAAGGTGTCAGCAGGATGATGAGGGAAAGCCTTGTCGTTCCATGTGTTGGTTGCCTCTATTGAGCAACGCCTACTTTAACTCTGGGGAGTGTCACGGGTAAGATTTCCCCCATGCTCCCTTCGTTACCTCAAATCGGGAAGCATCATTACGGACATCAGGTTCTATCGAATCATCAATGTTTTGAGTTTGATGTTTACAACGTACTTGTACTCAAGTACCGGACCATAATGCATAAATCCGGAGCCGAACCTCTCATCCGTAGTTCGCATATTGTATCGCGCGAGGAACAACTATTTTTAGAAACCGCGTGAATCAAATTCTTCTTTCCCCTTCCGAATGAGCCGTCCTAGCCTGCGTGTGCGCAGAGGGTGAAAGAAGCAGCACAAGGTACCAGTGCTTGCACACATAGCACACACTTCTGTCCCAGCAAGAATGGACCATAGCTAACCAGCAAGCTGGAAGAGATAGCAGGTGCAGCAGGTGCTGCTGCACCTGCTGGCACAAAATGCCAAGTGCCCACTGCACATGCCCCAAGGGGAAAATCCTTTGTTGTGTTTTTTGCTCCTGCGTCTCAGTGATGATCAGTTGGGTTCATCGTTGCACAACAAAGAGAAGACCTTTCATTCAACTGTCAAGATCAACCAGCTTTCACAAGCATGTTTTTTGTCATCAGTCAATTGTCAATAATTGTTTCAGTGCGGCACACCCATGCAATGACAAAATTGATCTCTCCTTGCTGCATCTGCTGCAGCAAGCAGCAGCGCTGCAGTTGATCAGGGCAACAACCTGAGATGCAACTGAATGGAGCACACCAACATGCTAAACAATCCTTTTGCAAAGACAAAACAACAATTTGTCAAGCAGAGTGCAAGCTCCATGACTCTTCAGAACTGACAAGTTGTCATTCTTGCATGATTGAACAATTTTCGAGATCTGACAGCTCAAGTGTTGTCACCTGATGATCTGGATGCACGCTGATGCTTCCTGGCTGTTGCTGATTGTTGCTGATGTGCTGACTGTTGCTGGGTGCCCCTAGCCTGAACATTGCAGTTCGTGGGAGGGGGGGCTCATTTTTGTCAGGCGAAGGACAGACGGGTCATTAGCCGGGAGTCACACACCCAGGCACAGCCTCAACAACAGCACTAGCTAGATGAACAACAAGGGATCCTCCCACTCTTCCCTTTTACTTAACACTTGTTATCAACAACATTGAGTTTTCTCTAGCTTAGACTAGACAGGAAGGGTGCTTAATGCTTGTTGTCAACAACATTGAGTTTTCTCTTGCTTAGACTAGATAGGAAGGGTCGCCCAACATCTTTCAAGTGGGCTGAATGCATGGCAAGGCATCATGTGTGGCATGCCAAGCAAACTCACCTCGGAGAAGTGGAAAAGAATGAGGTGTTGTTGTAAAAGCATGGCTTTGAAAACGCAAAACCCACACCTGTGGTGGGTTCCCGGACATCACGCTCAAAGTTCATGGCAACACAGTCAAAGATGTCCATGCTGCTGTTGTGCAATGAGAGAAACCCTTCTTCGTCACTCTTCAACTCCACAAACTCAACAACGTCGCCCCCACTGAACAGTGCAGCAGCCAGTGCTCTGCAACAATCAACATCCATGCCTTGGCAAGATGCGGCTGTCTCATTGTTTTTGGACAGGTGTCGAGCAAATCCATAGTTCTGATGCAGCCTGACCCCACAGCGGAGGTGACCGCGCTTGCTTGTGTCCGACAGAATTCCATCAGGCTTGGATCTGGCCCTGCTTCTTCAACAGGCCCCAGACTTGAGGAACAGAGGACACCCGAGCTGTTATCCGCCACAGGGAAGTTCAGAACTGCTGGATTGACCGATGCCCACATGTCCCCTGTGTTCCCAACAGCCTCAATTGCACAACAGAACATGTCCTTGTAGTCTTCTCCAAAAGTGGTAACCTGTGTGAGTTGTTCACCTTGCTTTTCATCTTGTTGTCTGCCATGATGGAGATCAATGTGCTCTTTTGTGATCCCATGGCGCTCAGCTGCAATGAGAGCTTGGCACACCCACTTCACGGAATCTGACCATTCTGGGTCCTCTGCTAGAACGCCAATGGACAGAGAAATGACACCAGGGAAAGTTTTGGCTGAAATGTAAAAATCCCCTGTGCAGTTTGCCTCTTCTGCCTTTTCTTCAAGACGCGGAGCCGAGACCGCAACTAGGACATTGCATGTGTGGTTGAGGCACGTCATGCAAGATGGCGTGACGATGCCATGTTGGATGACATCACACCTTTTTGCTAATTGCCAACATCACAAACTGAAGATGTGGGTTTGCATGTGCGCACATGACCTGTTGGACTGGTGAGCTGCTAACACCAACACTTGACTGCTCTTCGACACCCGGGAGATCTTTTCAGTGATGTTTGTGCGGAGCCAATTCGATTGTCAATGGCATTGATGCCAACAGCAAGGGAAACAAATCAGTTTGTCTGCTGGAAACCTACAACAACAATCTGCAAATGGCCAGAACTCGCAGCCAGGGGCCTTCATCACCAGATCCACAAACCTCAGGCAGGACCAAAAACAAAGCAACTGCTTCAAAGCCTTTTGAAAGCCCAGACATTCAAGGGAGGCCAACGTGAGGCAAGGGTGACAACAATTCTGTCAGTGAACACTTGTTTTCTGGCACCAGCACCAAAAGCAGCAAGCCAGGGATGCCTCTCCTGATCCAAACGCAGCTTGCTCAGGACATTGAGAGCTCCGGCAGCATCAAAGGATTTCAAGATTGAAGATGATCCTCAATCCCTTTGCAAACTCCTTGACAGGAAGGAATCTCAAAGACAGGAATGTGTCCATGGCAAAGTTGGTGATCTCATCGGAACTCAGATTTGCAAAAAGGTTTGGAGGTGGAGCAAGCTGGACCAAGAAGGAAAGTGCGTTGAGCAAATTCTGGGTCCCAGGAAAATCAAGACTTTTTGCTGTTCTCCAAAAAGAGTTGCAAAACACAAAATGAACAGGCATTGCAAAAGAGACAGAAGAAGCTTCTGATTCCACTGTGTTGTCATCCGGATCTTCAAGCTTGGGCTCATCATCATTGAGTTCTTTGGTGGCACCGTCAAAGAAGTCTGATCCAAAGGCAAGGAAAGAAACGATTGGTGAAGCACGCTGAGAGTGGCCCGCCAAAAGTGGTTGAAGCAGCCATTCAAGACCCTGTCTCCAAGCCCAAGTGAGAGCCCAAGCAAGAGCATTGGCACAAAATGTTGTTGCCAAACAGTCCATCACAGCCCATTGATGTCGACTAAGGTGAGGACACATGGCATCATTGCACCATGCTGCATTGATCAATGGGCGGGCTTCCCTCATTGCTCTTTTTTTGTCATTCTTCCTTCCAGACGTGATTGCAGTGAATGTCGACTGTGCAAAGAATGATGGTGAATTTTTGATCTTTGTCATTTCTGACATTCCCTCTGCCTTGAAGGGAAAAGAGATGATCAGTCACCACAGATTCTGCAGGATGATCCCACAAGATGTCTTTTGCATTTTGGATGACCCCGCTGTTGAGCATCACTCGGTGTGCTTGCATTCAAGGAATCAGGTCATGTTGAAGGTGCCTGCAACTCTGCACTCTCTTCTCAACCATTGTGATGAGATTGAGATGGTTGTCCCAGACATTTTCACTGCTGTGCTTGACAATTCTTGACGCTGCATGGTGGACGGGCATGCCAGGTGTGAGTGCAAGTGCATCCTTCTCAACTTTCCGGCCCATTTGAGTTGTCTGCATCTGAGATCTGTGGTGATGCATGGGTGAATGAATTGCTTGAGCTGGAAAAAATCAAGATCAAGTTTCCTCTCAAGTCATTGCGTGACAAGGTCATTCAATGTTGGGTGGCATGGAAGGTTGCCAGGGTTGACACCAGGCCTGACAAAAGGGGAAAGCCCGACATGCCAGGAAAAAGCAAAGCTGCCCTTGTGTTGGACAAGCCACTTGACGGCAGTGCTGACAATGTCAAAATGCAGGGTGCACAGTCACAATTGTGATTGACTGTCACAAGCGATTGCCAGTTCCTCTGACATGATTTGATTTCACCTGCAGGGTCTGCGCATCTGGCTCAACCCAAACCAGCTAGTGAGGTTGGTTTGCCCCTTGAGAAAAGAACAGGACTGGACAACTGCTCTGATGTTGACAGATTGATTGAACAATTGGTGAGGGAGGGCAACGCAGCTGTGAATGAAATTGAAAAAGAGTTGGGTGATCAGCTGACATTTGACAGAAGCAAGCCACAAACGAGGGCCAGACGAAGTCACCACCACAGAAAGGAAGATGCAGGTCTTGGTGACATGTCTGACAATGCTGAGTGCGGTTTCTTTATGCAGTGATTGACAAAGAGGTTGTGGTGACAGCAAACAGTGTCTGATTTGCAGCAAGTGCCAGAATGGTTTTTAAGGCTGATCTCTCAAAGGGCAGACTGGCTGGTTGCTCAATCAAAGAGTTCCTCAATCACAATGTCACGGAGAGGTTCACCGTTCTCAAGAATGCACTGGCAAATCACACAAACTGCCTCAAAACATGATCCAAACACATGTGCGCTGTGTCAAAACCTTTCATTCAGGCAGTCAAAATGCTTGGTCATTCCATTGAATGCTTCATGGCACTTCAACACTTTGCTTTTGAACTTCTCAACTTGCTTTGGGTCATGATTGTCATCTGCTCAGCAGTGTTGGATGACCAGGATGAACTCCATCAGCTGTTCCCCACTTTTTCAGAGATTCCAGCTTTGCTTTTAAGCCCAATTTCTTGAATGCCTTGTTGTCAGATTTGCCAGCTGGAAACGTCCCGTTCATCCAAAGAAGAGCATTGGCAGAAAGCGAAATCCCAAGTTCACAGTTCACACAAAGTTTTTCCAAATTTGTGTGAAAAATGATCTGTTTCGATTGACCATGTGGGGTGTGCCAGTTCTGACATCCAACAGTGTGTGCCACAGACTGCAATCACCCACAAATTGTCACCAAAATTGTCCTCTGGCCAAATGATGTTCTCGTGTTTCAGTTGAGAGTGCGCAACTTGTCGATGAACAAAAAAACCCATTCGCGACCACAAGAGTGAGACATGTCAAACATTGCTTCGTGCTCCCACTCTTTTGGGCAAAACTTCAGTGTTTGCAAAAACATCAAGAAATGATCCAAGTTCACTTCTTTTTCAGCAATTTTGGCATGGGTGATGTCTGTCAGTTGCAGATCTTCCCAAATCTGCGCAACAACATGTTGTCTGGCAACAAAATGGTCCCATAAATGATTGACATCAGTTGATCTTTTTGTTTGTTTGGTTCCTTCTTCTCATTTGATGAACCAGCAACAGACCAGTTTTCATGATTTCATTTGCTTCATGGACCTTCAGCGCAGCAAACACTGCATGGCTATTGTTGCTGATGCTGCCGACTGGCATGGTTGTTTTGTCATGAACAAAGATTTGTTTTGTGAACATGTTGCATGGCATGGTCATGCTGCTTGGTTTGGTTTGGTTTGGTTTGGTTTGGTTTGGTTTGGTTTGGTTTGGTTTGGTTTGGTT
>ENA-ORBV01003479-ORBV01003479.1-microbial-mat-metagenome-genome-assembly--contig:-NODE-3479-length-31452-cov-5.773673_pt1 | contig 31452 bp, 27 predicted proteins | sample MGYA00237777_ERZ505514 | MGnify/ENA primary metagenome ERZ505514 (study PRJEB26160, sample SAMN06269048) | microbial mat metagenome | isolation source: Oligotrophic lake microbial mat | place... | reverse complement strand
TAGTATCCGTCTTCTGTAGTATCCGTCTTCTGTAGTATCCGTCTTCTGTAGTATCCGTCTTCTGTAGTATCCGTCCTCTGTTTTATTCAATTTTCCCCAGCAACACCTCAAGCTGCCCCAGCGCCACCGACGCCGCATGCCTCAGCTGTGTCGTGGGCGCACGGTCGGCGCCGTCAACCGTGTCGAGAAGCTGTGTGAGGTTACCACTCACCCGCGCCAGCGAGGGCATTCCTCCCCCTCCGCCCAAGAATCCTCCACCGCTCCCGATGATCTGGCCCAGCTCGGCGGCGCGCGCTTCGTTGCCGGAGGCTCGGGCCGCCAGTTGCAGCTCACGGGCCTTCGTCATGCCGTCGGCCGCCCGATCGATGCCCGCATGCAGTCGAAGGGCCAGCCTATGCTGGGCCAGAATACCAGCGGCTGATGTGGTCACCCGCGGGTCCATGCGCACGGTGAGGGGCTGCGTGTACGCCGTGCCATCCACCGTCAGGCGCAGCGTGTACGTTCCCGGGGCGACAAATGGTCCCAGTGGCTCGGGCACGGTTTGACCCGGAATGGCCGAGATGGGAAAGGAAAAGGACAACGCCTTGGGACGGGGGTGGCGCACATCCCAAACGAAGCGGTGCAGCCCCGGCTCGGCGCTCAACACCGGTGAGCCACGAATCCACCAGTCCGGCCAGTGGCCCTCCGCGCGCGGGTCGGGGTCGGCGTTGAGGCCCTTGTCGTACTTCCGCACCACGCGTCCTGCGACGTCGAGAACGTCCAGCGTCAGGCGGCTTGCAGCATTCCCGAGGTAGTAATGCACGATCGCACCGTCTGGCGGATTGAGCGCCCGTGGCTCGTCTACCGGCATCGGTGTGTCGGTGTACATCGAATAGCGCACGCGCGTAGCCAGTTGCGGCTTGAACAGGTGTACCGCCTTTGCCGATGGCTTGGATGCCATCTCGCGCAGAGGCGTGATGTCATCGAGAATCCAGAAGCCGCGCCCATGCGTTCCGACCACGAGGTCATCATCCTTGATCACCAGATCGCGAATGGACGTTGCCGGCATGTTGACCTGCAACGACTCCCAGTGCTCGCCATCATCGAAGGAGACCCAGACCTTCGTTTCACTCCCCGCGTAGAGGAGTCCTTTGCGCTTCGGATCCTCGCGCACCACGTTGATGGTGGCGCCGCTGTCGATGCCCGCCACGATGTGCACCCACGTTTTCCCGCCATCGCGCGTGCGGTAGATGTGGGGCCGCAGGTCGTCGAGTCGAATGGTATTGATGGCCGCGTATGCGGTACGCGTGTCGAAGTGCGACGCGTCCATCAACGACACCTTGGCCCACGGCGTGAGGCCCGGAGGGGTCACGTTGCTCCAGGTGGTCCCGCCATTCACCGTCACGTGAATGAGTCCATCGTCGGACCCTGCCCAGATGACCTCTTCTCTCAGGTAGCTGGGTGCGATGGTGTACACTACGCCGGGATGACGCGCCTTGGCCGACGCTTCGGTGGAATACTTGCCCACGTTCGGCGGCACGAGGGAATCCGTGCGGGTAAGATCGGGCGAGATTTCCTTCCAGTTGTTGCCGCCGTCCACTGTTTGCCAGATGGTATTGGCGCCGAAGTACAGCTTGCGCGGATTGGTGGGCGCGAACAGAATCGGCGCCGTGCGAATGGTGCGATAGTTCGGATCGCGGAACGGCTTGGGCGCCACGTTCTGCGTCTGGCCGGTGCGGTAGTCGAAGCGCGTCACCTTGCCGCCGTACATGATGTTGGGGTCCAGCGGGTCCGGCGCGACATACCCGTACTCTTCCACGCCCACCGGCCTCCACTCCCTAAAGGTGAGCTGCCCATCGTTGCCTCTGGATTGCACACAGGCCGACCCCGATTCCTGCTGACCGCCGCACACCCGATACGGCCACGAGTAGTCGGTGGTCACGTGATAGAACTGAGCGGTCGGCTGATTGTACCACGAGCTATAGGACTCACCACCGTTCACGGTAATGATCGCCCCTTGATCGCTGGCGATGAGGATGATGTTCGAGTTCTCCGGGTTGATCCAGATGCGGTGATAGTCGTCGCCGCCAGGTGCACCACGACTCATCGTCCACCTGACGCCTGCGTCGGTAGACTTCCAGAGCACGATGCTGGCGCTGTACACGATGTCGGCGTTTTTCGGATCGACCTTCACTTCGGCGAAATCGGACCCACGGTTGTGTACCCGCACATCGGTGGAGGTCCGGAGCCATGTTGCACCTGCATTGTCCGAACGATAGATGCCGCTCCTGGAGCCGGCGTCGATGGTGATGTACAGTCGGCTGGGATTGCTCGGCGCCACCGCGATGCCAATGCGTCCCAGACCTTCGGCCGGCGTCGGCAGGCCACTCATGATCGGCTGCCAGGTGTCGCCGCCGTCGGTGGACTTGAAGAGTCCCGTTCCCGGCCCCTGCCATTGGCCATTCTCCCACGGACCCTGGCGCGCCTCCCACAGGGCGGCATACAGCGTGTTGGGGTCGTTAGGCGCCATCACGATATCGATAGCGCCGGTGTTCTCGTCGCGGCCCAGCACCCGCGTGAAGGAGCGACCGCCGTCGAGAGAGCGATACAGCCCTCGCTCGGCGTTCGGTCCGTAGGGGTGCCCGAGTACGGCGACGAAAATCCGGTTGGGATCGCGCGGGTCGATGGCGATCTGCGGAATCTGCTGGCCATCGCGAAGCCCGAGATGCTCCCAGCTCTTTCCGCCGTTTGTCGACTTGTACATGCCATCACCCGTCGACAGGTCCGGGCGCTGCAGCCCCTCGCCACTCCCGATGTAGATGATATTCGGGTCGCTCGGCGCCACCGCCAGTGCCCCCACCGATCCGCTCGGCTGCCCGTCGAAGATGGGGTTCCAGGTGCGGCCGAAGTCGGTGGTCTTCCATGCGCCGCCGTTTACGGCCGCGATGTAGAAGACATTCGGCTGTCCCGGTACCCCTGTCGCTGCCTTGGTACGCCCGGCGCGAAAGGGGCCGATGTGCCGCCAGGTCATCTCACCAAACAGCGACCCTGCCGTTTGGGCGGCCGCGTGACTTGCGGCCGAGGCAAGACAGGTGGTCGAGAGCAGCACGTGCAGCAGTGACGGGCGCATGGATGCGTATTGGTGATTGGAGGTATCGCGGGGTCGGCCGACCGTCGGGCACGGCGAGCTTACCTGTTCTACGTATGAGCACGAGATGTCGCTAGTCCGCGTCCTCACGCTTCGTGACCGACGATTGTCTCGCAACGGCGCCAGGCAGTGCGGCATCCTGCTTCATTCGCGCAATCGCCAGGCGGGCGCCGTCGGCCTCTCGCGTGCCGGGAAAGCGTTCCGCAACTCGCCGAAGCTCCACCAGCGCCCGTCCACCATCGCCTAACGGCCCCAGGTACAGATCGGCCAGACGCTGTGTGGAGTACAACTCATCCGATGAGGAGAGGCCGGGGAGCTTCCGAATCTCGGCGAAGAGTTCCGCAGCGCGTCTCGGATTGCCCGCGCGCACGTACAACTCCGCAGCCTGACGCTTGGCCCGCACGTTGCCCGGATACTCGGCCATGGAAGCCTCGTAGGCCGCGATTGCTCCCTTTGCATCGTCGCGCGCCTCGAGCGCATCGTGCGCGGAGAACGACATCTCGTAGGGCGACGCGTTGCCGCTTGGGTAAATGAAGGCGGACAGGCCCGCCCCGGCGCCGGCCGCCACCGCTCGCGCGAATCGCTGTACCAGGTAGCCAACGGCGCCCCCCACGCCGACGGCCACAAGGATAAGCCGGAAGCCGCCCACACCGAGCAGGACGCCGAGTAGCGCGCCGATTACGGCGAAGGCACAACCGACCACCACACCGCCCATGATGGCCACCCGCTGCGCGGGATCGTTTGTCTGGTTCGACGCGCGCAGCCTCACGGCACCTTCTGCATGGGACGTCTTACGAGTGAATCCAACCGTCCGTTCGATTCCCTGCGACCCAGCACGGTCGCCGACGTGAGATGTGCGGTCACATTGAGGCCCGTCTTGAAGATGTCGGGCACGGTGTCGAGCGCGATGAGGATTCCCACCCCCTCCACGGGAAGTCCTATACCGGGAAAGAAGGGTGCCAGTATGAAGAGGCTTCCGCTGGGTATCCCGGGCACCGAGAAGGACATCACGACCGATGCCAGCGATATGGTGACGATGGCCGATGTGCCTAACTCCACGCCATACAGCTTGCCGATGAAGAGCGCGCCAACGATCCAGACGACCGCGACGTTGGCGCGCAGAATCGAGACGGCCAGCGGCAGCACAAAGGTTGTAGTCTGTCGTGGTAGTTCTAGCGTTCGCTCGGCGCTATCCAACATGGACGGAAGTGCGGCGAGCGAGGAGCGCGTGCTGGCAGCAACAATCTGCGCCGGAAGGGCGGCGCGGGCGAAGGTGGCCATGGAGACCCGACCGCCCCAGGCGGCCAGCGGATACAGGGCCACGGCCACAACGACGCAGAGCAGCGAGTTGGCCAGGAGGTAGAAGCCGATCGCGCCCGCCGCCGACAGTCCGATGCGCACGCCGAGCGCCACCGCCAGGGCAAAGACGCCGATTGGTGAGAGGCGCAATACCCACCGCACCAGGACGAGCATTGCCTCGCCGGTAGCGCGGAAGAATCCGAACACTGCCTCACGCGGCGGTGGGGCGAGCCGAGCCACACCTAACGCGAACGCCACCGAGAAGACGAGGAGGGGGAGCATGGCGCCATCCACCGCCGACTTGATCGGGTTGATGGGTACGAGACTGGTGAGCCAGGTGGTGAAGGTGGGCAGTTCGGGGACAACGCCTTCAGACAGGGCCATTCGCGCACGCAGCGCAGCGGCAGCCACCGGATTGACGTGCAGGAACGAGAAGAGCCAGGGCGCCACGAGGGCCGTGAAGGTGGCGGCACCGCACAGGATGGCAGCGAAGAGCGCCAACGCCCGTCCCCCGAGCCGCCCCACCGATCGCACGTCGTCAATGGAACCGACGCCGGTGATGAGGAGCGACACCACCAGTGGAATCACTGTCATCCGGATGCCGTTGACCCAGAGCGTCCCAACGGGATCTGCCACCGACAGCAGGACCGCGGCGGTCGGGGGGTTCACCGCCGACGCGACTGCGCCTACGGCAAAGCCAAGGCCGAGGGCGATGATGGCGGCGGCGCCGACGCTGATTTTCATCCCCCCAATGCTAGAGCGCGCGGCACCGGTCGTAAACCGGCAGCGCGCGCTCGATGCGCGCCGCGCTTCGTTAGGCGCCGGTACGGGACCGTGGCTAGGATCCTAGTTGAGGCCCCATTTGAAGCCGACTCTCCAGCTGATGAGGGGCGTCTTGCTCTCGTTGACATTCAATTGCAGACCGCCATTTGGGAGATCGACAATGTCGCCCTTACGCAGATACCTCACGCTGCCATTGCCGTGGTAGCGCACCCCAATGTCGATGGCCCCCATCCTCGTGGTTCCCACGGGAATCAGCACTCCTCCGCCTCCCGTCCAGGCGAAGGTGGCGTCGTCGTAGTTATTGGTCTTGGCAAAGGCTTCATCGTCATACGTACCGTCCACGCTGGACTCGGTCACAAAGTAGGAGAATCCAGCAGTGCCGTTGACGTAGGGCCGAACGGGACCGGACGGCACGGTGAGCTGCGGGCCCACGCCCATCCACACGATATTGTTCGATGTCGTTAGGTCTAGCTGGATGCGGCTGCCGATTGTGCCGCCGAATGGTACCCGTTGCGTTTCGCGGCCATAGGTCAGGAATCCCCCTTCTGCGCCCAGGCTCACGATGCCCCTCCGGTCCAGCTTGTAGTGCCCGTTGAGGTCGATGCCGACGCCCTGCTTCACGTTCAGGCGGAACTCGTCCTTTGGCTGCGCATAGACCAGCGATCCGCCGAAGGTTCCGCGTGATGTGCGCGGTCCGCGGCGCTCATCGCGTTCACCACCGACCGAGAATACCTGGGCTTGGGCGACGGTTGGCAGCGCCACGACGGCGACAATCATGGCGCAAATGAGCGAGGGGCGCATGGAAGCCTCGGAGCGACGAAATTTGGGGGAGCGGTGCGCGTCGAAGCACGAACGTCGTCGTGCGCGCCTCGACACTTCAGTCTCTGATACGCCACAATGGCTTCGCGTGTTTCATCAGCCCGTTGCCCCTCGCTCGCCTTCACGATTCCGCAGCGGTCGGCAGGTCGTCGGCAGAATGCATGGCGCGACTCTACCGCAATGCCTTCTGCAGGTCGCCTGCACTACATTTCGCTCACTATGGCATTCGACGATCCAGAAGATTTTGACATCGGCGATGGCACGGCTGACATCGAGGCCATTGTGCATTGTCCGCACTGCGGCGAGGAGAACACCATCGCCGTAGATCCCGGCGGCGGCGAATCGCAGGAGTACGTGGAAGATTGTCAGGTGTGCTGCCGACCGTGGAGCGTCCGTGTCTCGTTCGATGCGGAGGGGCACGCAATTGCAGAGGTGGAACAGTTGGATGAGTGACGCATCGCTCGGCCGGCGGTATACCGAGATGCTCCATCCACTTCCGGAACTCGTCCACGCCTCACGGTCACGACCAATGCCATCCCGCTGGCCGATATCGATGGACGATGTACGCGCCGCGAGAGATCGCATTGCCCCGTACATGGCGCCCTCGCCGCTCTACGCCTACCCGCTGCTGGACCGGGCCGTCGGGCACGACGTACGACTCTTCGTCAAACACGAGAACTTCAATCCGACCAACTCGTTCAAGGTGCGGAACGCGCTCTCGTTCATGTCCGCGCTCCCCTTCACCCTGCGCGAGAAGGGTGTGGTGGCCGCCACCCGCGGCAATCACGGGTTGGGCGTGGCCTACGCGTCGCGCGTCTTCGGATGCCGAGCCACTATCTGCGTTCCGTTAGGCAACAACCCTGACAAGAACGACGGCGTGCGCGCGTTAGGCGCGCGCCTCATCGAAGAGGGGCGTGACTACGACGAGTCCATCCTCGTGGCTGCCCGCATTGTGGACGAGGAGGGGGCGACGCTGGTCCACTCGACCAACAATGCGCACGTGCTGGCGGGCGCGGCCACACTGTCACTGGAGATGTTCGAACAGGCGCCCGACCTCGACGCGGTCGTCATCGCGGTCGGCGGCGGATCGCAGGCAGTGGGCGCCATGACGGTGGCGCGCTCCCTCGCCCCCGAGGTAAAAGTCTATGCCGTGCAGGCGGCGGGTGCTCCCGCGACTCACGACTCGTGGCACGCGGGTGCGCCTATCGGGCGCGAGCGCGCCGACACTTTCGCCGACGGTCTCGCCACTCGAAGCGCGTACGACATGACCTTTCCTGCCTTGCGTGAAGGATTGGCCGGATTCATTACGGTCACAGACGCCGAGATCGCCGAAGCGATTCGCATTCTGTTGCGCACCACGCACTCGCTGGCGGAAGGCGCCGGCGCGGGTGGACTGGCCGGAGTCATCAAGCTCGCGCCGCAGTTGGCCGGGCAACGGGTGGGCATCGTGCTGAGCGGGAGCAATATCGACGAAACAACCCTCAAGCGTATCCTCTCGCGCGAGTTGTAGTCTCGACGCGTGCCTGGACCGTGGCCCGGGGCGCGCTGCGAGCGCCTAGTCCATGACACGGGACGCCCGGCGGGCGCCTGCTACGCCGACTTCAACTGACCGACCAGAAAGGGCGTCGTCGTTGGCTGCAACGATCCGCCCTCGGGTTCCTCGGTCACGGCACCGACCGCGATCACCACCCCCTCCGCCACGACAAAGCGTGCCCGCACTTCCCCGTTTGGTTGAGTGTTGAAAACGCCGAGGCTCACCGGCGCCTTCCCCGTCGATATGCCCCACAACTGGTACGTCCGTCCAGGCCCTGCAGGCGCCAGCCCGTAGGCCGCGAACACCACTTGGCGCTGCCGCTGGTTCCAGTACAGTCGGGCCGAGGGAGGCTGACCAGTCGCACTGAGCGCGACGGTTTCCACGGCGGGTGACAACAGAATGGTTACCATGGAATCGAGCGTGGCCAACTGCGAACGAAGCGACGAAACGCTCACCTCGGCGACTCGCCGTGCGCCCCGTTCGGCGGAGAGTTGGTTGCCGATGTAGAGCACGCCTAACAACGACGCGGCCGCCGCGAACCACGGGGCCGATGTCCGCCAAGTAGGCGTCCGCCGCGCGGCTCCGACAGGAGCGGCGGACGGCGCACTGCCGATGGGGCGCGCACTGCCAGCCTCAGCCATGATGCGGGCCCGCAATCCGGTGGGCAGCGCGACAGTCGGCGCTGCCAACGCCAGCAGCGCCGCCACTTCGCCCAAATCCCGCGCTGATCGCGCCAGCTCTGGCGAATTGTCGATAGCGCGTTCTACGGCTGCACGCGAGTCGGGGTCGAGGGCGCCCAGCACATAGGCGGCCAGGTGGTCATGCACGTCGAAGTCCGTCATGACGTCACGTCCATGAGCGGTTTGAGCGCGACTCGAAGTTTCTCCATCCCGGCTCGCATCCGAGTCTTGACCGTGCCTAACGGTTCGGACAACCGATCGGCAATCTCACTCTGTGACAAACCGCCAAAGTACGCCAGCTCCAGCACGAGCCTCTGCGGCGGGGGGAGGTCGTGCAGCGCGCGACGCACATGCACCTGCGCCTCCAGTATCTCCACACCGCGGTCGGGCGACGGCGCGCCGACAGAGAGCGCCGGCGACGCGCCGTCTTCCGTCATCGAGGCGGCTTCATCGAGCACGCGGGCGCGGCGGCGGCGTGAGCGAAGCATGTCGAGCGCCCGCGTTCGCACAATCGTGGAGATCCACGCAACGACACTTCCCCTCCCGGCATCGAAGGTGGAGGACGACCGCCAGATCTGCGAAAAGGCGTCGGCCACCACTTCTTCGGCATCGGCCGCATCGGCGACCATCGCACTCGCCAGCGCGAAGGCCATGCCGCCATATCGGTCAAAGAGGATACCTAACGCCCGGTCGTCTCCCGCCATGAGACGAGCGACAACCGCAAGATCAGTGAGCAATGCAGTGGGAGCCGTACGATTCATGTCGATCGAGCGCGAGAAAGGTGCCGATGGAACGATAACACACCGCGTAGCCAAGCGGGCGGACCCAACGCGCGGCGCGCCGTGATTATCGGCGAACGAGGGCGGCGAATTGTCGCGACCGTGGGGGAATCGTGGGGGGCCCCCCGGCTGGGATGAGGTCATGGAATTTCGTCTGGCAAACAGAAGTACGTGGTCCCCGGCCACGCAGCAGCGCGTCGCCGCAATCGAGTACGCCGCTCGCCCACTCTTCGGATTGTTTGCTGCGTCAGACTGCGGCGGCGGTCTGGTCCAGGACGAGCCGAACCCTCGACGTGAGCTCATCGAGTGCGAACGGCTTATGCAGGAAGTGCGAGACCCCTCCACCCGAGCTCAAATGCGCTTCCCGCTCATGCGTGTAGCCAGACATGAAGAGAATTGCGAGCAAGGGACGCTCGCGGTTGAGCACGACCGCAAGCTCGCGTCCTCCCATCACCGGCATCACGATGTCGGTGAGCACAAGATCGAGATCGTCGCCGAGCGCCCGGGCCGCGAGCAACGCCTCGTGACCATTGACCGCCTCGATTACCCGGTATCCCGCACGCGCAAGGGTACGCCGGGTTATCGAGCGAACCAACTCCTCGTCCTCGACCACGAGGATTGTCTCCGTGCCCCGACGATGCTCGGGGGAGGCGGCGGCGCTGGGGACCGGCCCCACTGGCGCGCCGAAACTGGTTCGCGGTAGATAGATCGTGAACGTCGATCCGCGCAGCGGTTCACTCTCCACCCAGATGAAGCCCCCACTCTGCTTCACGACGCCGTATACGGAGGAAAGGCCCATCCCGGTGCCGCGCCCCTGCCCCTTGGTTGTGAAGAAGGGCTCGAATGCCCGCGCCTTCGTCTCCACATCCATTCCCTCACCCGTGTCGCGCACGGCCAATCGCACGTACTCGCCCGGCGTCATGGGCGCGTGCGCATTCGCGAACTCTTCGGTGGACACGACATTGGAAGTTTCGATGAGTAGGCGCCCACCGCCTGGCATGGCGTCCCGCGCATTGGTCACCAGATTGAGAAGGACCTGCTGTATCTGGGCCGGATCGGCGGTCACCGCACCTAACGATTCGGAGAAATTCTCTTCCATCGTGACCGACTCACCAGCCACTCGCTCCAACAGCTTCCAGACGTCACCGAGCACCGCGTTCAGGTCGAGCACCCGCGGTTCAAGTACCTGCTGCCGGCTGAACGCGAGCAGTTGGCGAGTAAGTGTGGCGGCGCGATCGGCGGCCTGCGCAATCTCGTCCAGTTCCTGCCGAAGATCAGACGGAAAACCAGCCGCCTCCTGGAGCATCTGCGCGTTGCCGCGAATCACGGTGAGCAGGTTGTTGAAGTCGTGGGCCACACCACCGGCCAACCGCCCGACGGCTTCGATCTTTTTCGAGAGATGGAGCTGCTCCTGCAGCTCCTGCCAATCGGTAATATCGCGCGAGGCCACGACAATGCCGCCCACCGAGGGATCGCCCAGGAGATTCCTGGCGCTGGAGACCAGCACTCGCCAGCCGCCGTTGGCGTGTCTGACGCGGTACTGCACCCGCTGCGGCGATTGTGGCGCCCGCACGACCGCCCGAAATGCGTCGAGCACACGTGCCGAGTCGGCCGGATGAATGCGGTCGAGCGGATTGGTCGCAATGAGATCCGACGACGCGAGGCCCAGCACGCTGGCAAAGGAGGGTGACGCGTATCGCGTGCGTCCCTCACGATCGAGGATGGACACGAGGTCCGACGCGCTCTCGATAATGGTGCGCAAGTGCTGCTCGCGGCGCTGCGCGAGTTCCTCGGTGTGCTTTCGCTCGGTCACGTCGCGGAGGTGGGCCACGACGCCGACAATGCTTCCGTCGTCGTCGATGTACGGTTCGTATCGCCCCGACAGCCACCCCTGCGCCTCAAGGCTCTCGCTGCCGAAGCGCGTGTCGGCACCCTCAACTCGCTCCCCCGACAGTGCCCGCCGCAAATCGTCGACGTCGCCCTGTCGCAGCAAGTCCGGAAAGAGTTCGTACGATATCTTTCCGATCACCTGGCCCGCCGAGAGGCCGGAGCGTGCCTCCATGAAACGGTTCCAGATTCGGTAGCGCAACTCGCGATCGAACACGACAATTCCCTCTCCGGCGCTATCCAGTAGCCGGGTCGCAAATTTCGCGGGGTGCCAGGGAGACAATTCGTTCACGCGCGCGGCGCAAGTGGCCAGGTTGTCGGGCAGGCGATGGTCAAGGCCGACCGAGTGGGCGTGCTTTCGCGAAGATGGTGCGCATCTTTGTTCCAGTGTACCCGAGGCACATGGGTACGCTTCACGATACCTAACGCCGAGCATACAGGCTGTGACGGACGATACATCGGCATCCCTACGGGTTCGCCTCGACAAATGGCTGTGGGCCGCCCGCTTCTACAAGACACGAGCCGTTGCAGCTGAGGCCATCGACGCCGGACGCATCGAGGTAAATGGGGAACGGGCCAAACGTTCGAAGCTGGTTCAGCTCGGCGACCGCATGGCCATTCGACGCCCCCCATTCGAACTCGCCATCGAGGTCACGGGAGTAAGGGAGCAGCGGGGCTCAGCCACGATAGCTGCCGAGTTGTACAGCGAAAGCGAGGCGTCGACCAAGGCGCGCGAGGCGCTATCGGCACAACTCAAGGCCATGGGACCGGCGGCGTTTCGAGACAAGGGACGCCCGGGGAAGAAAGAACGTCGCGATATCGATCGGTTGCGCGGACGCGAAGACTAGATCGAGTCGTCTGGCGATTGGCCGCTGACAAGAGCGAGGAGCGTTCCCCGGTCGATTCGGTGACCCCCGTCGAAAATGTGCAGGCGGGATGGGAGCCCGGCATCCTCAACCCGGCGGCGCTGGTCCCCGACATCGGCCCATGTAGCGTATTCGTCCACCGACCCGATCACGAGGTCGAGTCCCTGCTTTGGGAAGCGCGCGCGCTGCGCCAGCAGATCCAGCTCCTTCGGAATCTCGCCCGCCCAGACGATGACCCGCGACACCGGCGTCGTGCCTAACGAGATCCACCGCATGAGCGTGGCGACTCCCTGCGAAAACCCCAATGCGGTGACCGAGCGCCCCGGCGCGAGCTGGCGGGCCACCTCATCGAGGTAGTCCACGTAGTCTTCGATCTCGGCCTCGCGATCTTCTCGCGTCATCCATGTGGCACCTACGGGCCGCGCGGCGTGCGTGGTCTCGCCCGCCTTCTCCCGATAGAAGCGATTGAGCGCCTCGGGCGCGATGATCGCTCGTCCCTCGGTCGCGATGGGTGCGAACGGGGCGAGGAAGTCGGAAGCCAGCTGGCCGAAGCCGTGCAGCACGATCCACACGTCGCGCGCGGCGTCGAGGTCGCCAAGCGTCTGTACGCGAGCGCGGCGGATCGTGTTCACGCGGCGGGTTTGCATCGTTAGGTACCCGGTTTCACGAGGAGACGACGCCCGGCCGTGATGCGACTTGATGCGAGACGGTTCCATGTCACCAGCGAGTCGGTCGTGACACCATAGCGTCGTGCGATGACGTCGAGCGACTCGCCGCGCTGCACCAAATGATAAATGGCCCGTCGCGACGCTGCCGCCGCCGCATCGGTGGCGCGACGCTCGGCGTCTGCCGACGCACGAAAATCATCCTGCTTTCGGGTGAGTGTGGCGAGGGCGCTGTCCACCTTGGCCCGGTCGATCGACACAAACGCGAAGGTCTCGCGTTCATCCGCCCCCGTCAGCCGCAAGCCGGGCCGAGTACCGAGAAACACGCGCAGAAAGCGCACCGTTACCGGACGGTCGTACGGAAAAGACTGCTCGAGCAACTCCGGTGGCTCCGGCTCTCGAGGAAGGATGTGCTCAGGAGGAACGCCCACGTACAACAGGCGTCGGTCGGTGGCAGCGAGCACACCATGCGTGAGGCGAAAGTAGTCCCACCAGTGACGCTGCATGACCGGAACGCGGCGTTCCACCCGTTCGCCCCGCTCGAGCTGCAGCTCGATTTCCCGGTTCGCCACCCGCGCGCCGCCTTCAGCGTCGCCTCGATAGAAGAAGAGGAGTGCCGCGATCACGGCCGTCACCGAGAGCAGCGCGAGGAACCAGGCCGACGTGACCAGAATGCGCACACCGCGCCCTGCCGAACGTGATGTGAAACGACGCGCGAGGTTGCCGCGTGCAGCGGCTGACGTCAACGGCACTCGGGGAGTCGCGCGTTAGGCACGCGGGCCCGGTCGACGTCGCTCGGCCTCATGCGACCACGTCTGGCGCGATTCGCCGGGACGCTTCTCGCGATCGCCCGAGCGGCGCCCGCGGGAATCACGAATTGACTGGGCGATCGAGTCGGCTTTCACCATCTGACGCTCGGCGAGAATGGTTCGGATGTCGTTCTTCGCCCCTTCGTTGTTCACGCGGATCGAATCGACCACGGGGGCCGAAATCTGCTGAAATCGCTTGAGCGCGTCGGTATCCTGCCGGGTGAGTCCGCCGCGTTCCGTCATGTCCACGCCTGCGGACTGCCGCAGGGAATCGAGCTGGCGCATGAAGGGGGCGTTCGTGATCCGCAGTTTCCGGCGCACCTCGATGAGGCGGGATCGCTGATCGTCGGACAGTTCGATTTCTCGTGCGACTTCCAGATAAAACGAGACTGGCTCGCCGTCGGACAGTGAAAACGAAAGCGCACCGCGTGGCCCGTCGAACGGAGGCGAGGCGCCGCGCTGCGCTAAGGCGATAGTGGGTGCAGCGAGTGTGAAGCAGGTGAGGATCGCGACGAGAGACTGCTGCATGGGGCGATTCCGGATCCGAGGGCGGCTGACGTGCAGGTATCTACGACACGCCACGACTGCCCCTACCCTTGCGACCGCTTAGTGTTGCTTAGTGTTGCGCACTCGTGGGCTGCTCGCCGACGGCGGGCGCATGGTCCTGACGCGCCGAGCTGGGAGCCGACGGATCGGTGGGGTGTATGTAGGTTCTGGATTTGATCGTACCGGCAATGGCGAACGCCCCGACCGCAAGCACGACTATGAACGTGGCGAATCCCCAGCCCTGCGAAAAGTTGGCTTCCTTATGCCCGTCGGCCATGAGGCCCTCAGAAAGGTGGTCGGTGTGTTCAGCGACACGACGCACAGCGCGCCGTCGGGCCAATCTAGTGCGCGACGCGGCAGATGCCGAGTGCGCTCAGGCCGACCGTACCGACTCGGTAGATCGTTCTATAATCCGCAGTACCTCGTCCAGAATCGTCCTGCCGCGGTCTCTCGCATACCACGTCCGAATTCGCGTGTATCGCTCGTCCTTGTCCATCGTCTGCGCCTCCTCTCCGTCGAACCAGGCCTGCAGCGCGGCAGGTCGCGGGCCCCACCACCCCCTTTCCTCCAGGTCAGAGTCCAGCACCAGAACGACGGGAATTGAGCGTGACAGGCCCGTGAGGTGTGCATCCATGAGGTCGGGATTGTCGTCTCGCCCGACGAATCGGAGATCAAACGATGGAACCTGCTCCGTGAGCTTCGCGAGCACCGGAAGGGAGTTGACTGCATCGCCGCACCAATCTTCGGAGAGCGCGAGTAAGTGCCACCGAGTGGGGAGCGAGCGAGCACGCGCCAGAAGCTCGACCGGAACACTGGCCGTGCGATAGACGCCCGCCCACAGCTCGGCGTTCTGCCGAACGGTCTTGAGGTACCCGGTGAAATTTTGAGCGGCGGCAAAGCGCGCCGCAGAGACCAAGGCAGACATGTCTGCAAGCTATACCCGTTCTTCTTCGTTCGGGTTTCCGCTAGCTTCGCCTTTCCCCGCACCAATCGGAGCGCGTTCCATGAAAATGCAGGGTCCCGACTCGCGTCCGATTCGCCGCTGGATACTCTCTCTCTCCGCACTACTCCCACTCGTGTCCACATCAGCCGCGCGCGCGCAGGCCATTCCCTATCCCGCTACACGTCGCTCGGCGGTGGTGGATACGCTGCACGGCGTGAGCGTGTCCGACCCGTATCGGTGGCTCGAAGCACTCGCGTCGGAGGAGACGAGGGATTGGATTGCGGGACAGAACGCCTTTAGTGACCGCGTGCTGAGCGCACTTCCAGACCGCGAGCGAATTCGCCGTCGCCTCACCGAGCTCTGGAACTATCCGCGTGTGACTCCACCCCGGCGGCTGGCCAACGGGGTGCTCTTTTATCAGAAGAACAGCGGACTGCAAAAACAGTTTGTCGTCTATGCCCGGTCGTCGCCGTCTACGCCGGCCAAGGTGATTCTGGATCCCAACGCCCTGTCGCCCGACGGCAGTACGGCACTGGCCCAGTTCGAGCCTTCGCCGAGTGGACGCCATATGGCGTACGCACTGAGCGAGGGTGGAGCAGATTGGCAGGACGTGCGGATCAGAAGCGTGCGTACGGGCAAGGATTTGTCCGAAACGCTGCACTGGGTTCGCTTCTCGGGCCTCTCGTGGACCAAAGATGGAAAGGGATTCTTCTATTCACGGTATCCGGGTCGTGATGATGGCGACAAGCTGAGTGCAGCACTCTCGCACCAGAAGGTCTACTACCATCGCCTCGAGACGCCACAGGAGTCCGACCTCCTGGTGTTCGAGCGCCCCGATCTGCCTAACTGGTTTGTGCAGGGCGTGGTGACCGATGACGGCCGGTACCTGCTGCTCTACATGTCCGAAGGCGCCGATTCGCGCAACCGATTGTATGTGGCCGACCTTGGCGACCCCATGGCGCCAGCTGTGCGGGCCGGCGTCGTGCCGGTGGTCACGCCCGTGGTCGAGAGCGACGACGGCGAGTACAGCGTCATCGGCAACACGGCGTCGACGTTGTACGTGCGCACGGACTTTCAGGCGCCGCGACGCAAGATCGTTGCAATCGACCTGGCACACGTGGCGCGAGAGCGCTGGCGCACCATCATTCCCGAGGGTGCGCACGCCATCGACGATGTGCGCATGACCAAGTCGCACCTCGTGGTGACACGACTGGTGGACGTGAAGAGTGAGTTGTCGCTTCACACTCTGGACGGGAAGCCGTCGGGCAAGGTGTTGCTGCCCGGAATCGGTACGGTGGCGGGCGTCAGCGCCTCGCCGGACTTTTCCGGATTCTACTACGCGTTCACGTCACCGCTCTATCCGACGACGGTCTTCCGATACGACGTCGCGACGCGGACCAGTGCGCCGTTCGAAGCGCCCCAACTCAACTTCGACCTCTCGGCATACCAGACGTCCCATATCTTTGCGCAGTCAAAGGATGGCACGCGCATTCCGATGTTCGTCACGCATCGCAAGGGGCTCGCCCTCGACGGCAACAATCCGACACTGCTGTACTCGTACGGCGGCTTCGCGGTAAATCAACTCCCCTACTTCTCGCCCGCCGTGGTGGCGTGGATGGAGGCCGGTGGCGTGTATGCATCGGCCTCGCTGCGCGGGGGCGGTGAGTACGGCGAAGCGTGGCATCGGGCGGGAATGAAAGCGAAGAAGCAGAACGTGTTCGATGACTTCATCGCCGCCGCCGAGCACCTCATCGCCCTCAAGTACACCTCCCCACGCCGTCTCACGATACAGGGGGGATCGAACGGTGGGCTGCTGGTCGGCGCTGTCATGACGCAGCGTCCGGAACTCTTCGCGGTCGCTCTTCCCGCCGTGGGCGTCCTCGACATGCTGCGGTATCACAAGTTTACCGGCGGCGCGGCCTGGGCCACCGAGTACGGCTCGGCCGATGACCCGGCTGCCGTTCCGTATTTGTTGGCGTACTCTCCCCTGCATAACGTGAAGGCGGGCACCTGCTACCCTGCCACACTCATCACCACCGCCGACCATGACGACCGGGTGGTGCCGTCGCACTCCTTCAAGTTCGCGGCGGCGCTGCAGGCCGCGCAGGGGTGCGACAACCCGGTCCTTATCCGCGTCGAACGCCTAGGATCCCACGGCTATCGACCCACCGATCGCCTCATCGCCGAGACGGCGGACCTTTGGGCATTTGCCCTCGCCCGCACCAAACTTCCAAGTGTGGAAAGCAGGGACGAGAAGCGGGACGAGAAGCGGGACGAGAAGCGGGACGAGAAGCGGGACGTGAACGGGAAGGAGAACAGGAACAGGAACGGGCACTAGTCGCGCAGAGGTGTGTCCTGCTCTATGGGAGCCGGACCTCGGAGTGAGCGCAGCACGGCTGACACGTGGCGCAGCTGTTCGGACATGGCCGCGCCCGCCGCGTCGGCATCGCGGCGCTCGAGCGCCACCACGATGCTGGCATGGCTCCCGATGGCTCCCGGTATTTCGTCTCGGAAGCCGACCATGAAGACGCGCTCCGATCGGAGCATCGAAAGTAGCGTGCGGATCACAATCTCCAACACGGGATTGCCGGTTGCGCGCGCCAGTTCGTGGTGAAACTCGCTGTCGGTGTCGATAAAAGCGCGCGACATGTGGCGATGCGCCTCCATTTCCCGCAGGAGATGTTGCAGTCGCGCGAGGTGTTCGGCGGACCGTTGGACGGCGGCCAGTCGGGCGATGGGAACTTCGACGATCTCGCGCGCCTCCTGAAGATGTTCCGGCGTGTTGCGCGCGTCGCGCAGCAGCAGCGACATCGCCTCCACCACGTGATCGGTGGTGAGCACCGCCACAAAGCTCCCTCGCCCGACGTGCACATCAACCAGCCCCTTCTCGGCCAACGCCTTCATGGCCTCGCGCACTGCGGCCCGACTCACGCCGAAGTGCGTTGCCAGATCGCGCTCGGCGGGGATGCGATCGCCTGGCTTGAGATCGCCGGCCAGAATCTGCGCCTGCAGGTTCTCGACGATCGCCTGATACACACGCTCTTTAGGTCGAATCGGATCGTGGGGCGCGGTCATGGCGCTGGCACGTGGGATATAGCGAATCCCTGAAGTTGGAAAAGAGTACGTGGCCCGAAGACGGGGGGCAACGTATCCCCCAGCCGCGCGCACGGCAAACGAGCGCCGCTGCACGGCATGCGCGTCACGAACGATCCGCTAGTTTTGAGGGCCCCGCGTCGCACCTTCCGATCTCCCTCGGTGTCCCCCCGTGAGCAGATACGACCACCGTCCGCGCGTTCTTAAGGCCGACCCTGCGTTTCCGGAAGCGTGTGCGGCAGCTATCGAAGAAGGAGCGGCGATCCTCCGCCGCGGCGGGCTCGTGGCCTTCCCCACCGAGACAGTCTACGGATTGGGCGCCAACGCACTCAGCGCGACGGCGGTGGGTCGCATTTACACAGCCAAGGGGCGGCCATCGTACAATCCGCTCATCGTGCATGTGAACGACTTGGATGGCGTGCGGGCGGTAGTGCGCGAGGTGCCGTCGTTGGCCGAGATGTTGGCCGCCGAGTTCTGGCCTGGGCCTCTCACCATTGTGCTACCGAAGCGCGATGTGATTCCCGACGCCGTCACTGCAGGGCTCGATTCGGTCGGCGTAAGGGTTCCCTCGCATCCCGTGGCCCGTATGCTCTTGGCGGCTGCGGGGCTGCCCATCGCCGCGCCGAGCGCGAATGCGTTCACTCGCGTGTCTCCCACCATGGCCGCGCACGTGATCGGGCAACTGGGCGATGCCGTGGACCTCGTACTGGACGGTGGACCGACGACGGTTGGCATAGAGTCGACGGTCATCGATCTGACCGGTGATCGACCGGTCTTGCTACGGCTCGGGGGCATTCCCCGCGACGCCATTGAGCGCGTGATTGGTGGCGTGCTCGCTTACGTCGACGTCGTGCGGCACGCCGACGCGGGCGAAGCGCCGCGCCCCTCCCCGGGTATGATCGAGCGCCACTATGCGCCGCACGCGCGACTCGTGGCATTCGGGGCACCGCAGCGTGACGAGGTACTCCGGCAGATCGCGGAAGTCGTGAAGCGTGGCGTGCGGGTCGCCTTACTCGCACATGATGTGCGCGAGAGCCAGGCTACCTGCGCCATCGAAATGCCGCGATCGAGCACGGCCTATGCGCGGACGCTGTACGCCGCCCTCCACACCATTGACGAGCGAGGGTGCGAGATCGCCTTCGTCGAGTCGGTGCCGACAGATGTGGCCTGGGACGCGGTGGCCGATCGGTTGCGACGGGCGGGTCTCTCGCTACCCGGCGCCTGACGAGCGATACGTGTGACCACCCGTGCCTAACGCACGAGCGATGTGCTGGTAAAGAAGGAGAGCATCAGCGTGTGATTGCGCTCCAGGAAACGTCCGCTGGCCTTCGCCACCAGCTGTTCCATGTAGCCCGCTTCTACGCGCAGCGACTTCGAGATTCGGCGCCCCACCATCCACGACAGTCGATTCTGGTCGAACACATTGAACTCCACGTTGGCCCCCCAGTTCAACAACATCTCGAGGCCGAGGTGGGTGTAGAACTCGCCGTCTTCCGTGGTGGGGCCTTGCAGGGGAATGGTGCCCTGCACGCGATAGCGACCGCGGTTGGTGCGCACCCAATTCTGCACCGACTCTTCACCATTTACGCTCGCCACCCGCCCCAACCAGCGCTGCTCCAGCCGATAGCGGTGGGTAAGGTTAACCCGCCCCACTCCCTGCGAGAGTTGTACCTGTTCCCACATGCGATGCTCGGGAAAACGGAAGGCACTGGGGAGCTTTCCGAACGGGAACGTCTCGGCGAAGTTGTATCCCCAGTTGAAGCGCACGTTCGGCAGCAGCTGATATCGCGCGGAGACGCGGGGCACTATCTGTTGCCACTCGTGGAGCGGGCCGCTCCGACGGAGGGAGACGTCGTAGTCGGCAAACCAGTTGCGGCTCAGCGCCACTTCGCCATTGAGAGTGAACCATGTGTTGAGATTCTCGCGCGACTGCCGCGTCGCCTGCGCGCTCACGCGCGAGGTGCTCAGCAGCGCCACAGCCATGGCGACACATCGCACTACCTTGCATACTTGGGGTTTCAGGAACACGTACACCTTCTCCACGTTAGGTACCGATGGTTCGCACGGCGGCGACTACAACGCCGCGCGCCGAGCGCGGGCGCGGGTGCGCGGGTGCGCGGGTGCGCGGGTGCGCGAGCAAAATGCCACCACGACGCGCCATCGCCCAGCCCTGCCCCGCTTGATTGTGAATCGGGAGCCGAGTGATATTCCCGTGGCATATCGCGGCTCGTCGAATATCCTAGCATCCCGGTTGCCATGAATCTCGCGCCCATCTCCCCCGCTCGCCCTCTCAGGCTCACCGATGCCGACGCCCGGCCGCCGAAGGGCCTGCCGCACGGGGACGAGCTGACAGCGGCCTTGGCAACGGAAGTCGATCGTCTGCGCGCGCTACAAAGCGTCTTCTATGCCGACGGGCGGCACGCCCTGCTTGTCGTGCTGCAGGGGCGCGACGCATCGGGAAAAGACGGCGTCATCCGCTCCGTCTTTTCGGGATGCAATCCGCAGGGGTGCGTGGTCGCCGGCTTCAAGGCACCCACCGAAACGGAACTGGCGCACGACTTTCTCTGGCGCGTTCACCAGGTGATTCCACGGCGCGGCATGATCGGCATTTTCAATCGCTCGCACTATGAAGACGTACTGGTCGCGCGCGTGCGGCATCTCGTACCACGCCCGGTCTGGCGGGAGCGCTATCGACAGATCAACGACTTCGAACAAATGCTTGTCGAGAATCGGGTGGTGGTGCTCAAGTTCTTCCTGCACATCTCCAAGGACGAACAGCGGAAACAGTTTCTCGAGCGACTCACCGATCCTTCGAAGAATTGGAAGTTCCGCGCCGGCGACCTCGAAGATCGATCGCTGTGGGGAGCGTACACGCGCGCCTATCGAGACGCGATTCGAAAGTGTAGTACCTCGCATGCGCCCTGGTATGTCGTGCCGTCGGACAACAATGCCGCTCGGAACTACCTCGTCACGCGCGTGATCAATCGCGCACTGGCCGCGCTCAAGCCGGAGTACCCGCGCGCAGCGGAGGAGGTGCTGGCGCTCAAGGCGGGGCTTGGAAGCTGACCAGTCGCCGGGGAGCATGACCGCGTTCTTCCCGCGGTTCAGACTCAAGCGGGGGCGTGCTCGGCTCGATACTAGAAGTAATGGACCTTTCCGTTCCCTCCAGTCGTCTCCGTGACATTTCCGACACGCGGTTCGCACCTCGACTCGTGGCCCGAGCGGCCATGGTGCTCGTCCTTTTCAGCGCCGTACTCTTGGCGCAGGACGCGACCCGCTTCACGCTGGGCGATTCACGAGCGCGTGTTCGCTCGGTGCAGGGTACGCCCGAGGTCATCGAGCGACTCACCTCGTTAGGCGTTGAACACTGGGTCTATGGCGACGCCAGCGTCACCTTCGAGCCGCGCACCGGGCGAGTGGTGGAGTGGACCGACCCCGCACGACGGCTTCGTGTGTTCCTCCCGCGCCTGGCTCCTGCCCCCGCACCGTCGACCATGCGATCGCCCGTGCCGTCGCTCGTGCCCTCGACCGTGAGACCATCCGTCTCGTCGCCCGCGCTCTCGCTGGGTGACTCGCGCGACGAGGTGATGCGTCGCTTCGGTACCCCGTGGGCCTACACGCGTGATGCCACACACCGCCTCGCCTTCCTCGCGTACGGACGCAGCATCATTCGCCTGTCGATCGAGGAGAACCGGGTCAACGGCTGGATCGTGCGCGATTCGGCCATCCGGGTACGCGCCAGCGATGCCGCCGCAGGTGAAGCGGCGATGGGCATTCGCCGCGCTGGTGCCGACCGCGACGGTGCGGTCGCCCCTGCCACCCTGCGAGCCACCACGCGTTGGCGCGACGACACCAACGATGGTGCCTTGAGTCCCGGTGAAGCAGGAACGCTCACCCTAACGATCACCAACGACGGACCGGGGCGAGCCAGCGACCTGCGCCCCCTACTTCGCGTGGAGTCGCCCAGCAGTGGCGTTCGGGTCTCGCCCCTTGCCTCGGCGCCGACGCTGCGCTCCGGCGCCTCGATAGACTTTCCCATTCGGCTCACCGCCGACTCGGCGCAGAGCACCACCGAGATCGTGCTGGTGTTGGAGGCGCGGGAGAAGAACGGCTTCGATCTCATACCGAGTATCCGCCTTCGCATTCCGGCCCGGCCGGCCGGCACAACGCGACTAACGCTGCGCGACATTCGGGTGGACGACGCCTCGCGCGATGGGCGAATGGCGCCTCGCGAAGTGGTCGACGTGACCCTTCGCGTAGTCAACGAGGGCAGCGCCGCCTCGCCCCCCATTCGCGCCCGACTACTCCGGGGCAGCGATCTCTTCGTCGCTGGTGGAGCGCCCGATACGTTTGCGTTAGGCAGCCTGCCGGCCGGGGGAACGGCCGACGTCTCGCTCGCGCTGTACACCAACTCTCGCGCTGCCGATACATGGGCGCGCCTGGAACTTGCAGATCTCAATGGACGCATTCTGGCGCGCCTTCCGGTAGTGCTCCCACTCGTCGGTGCGGGCACCGCTCTGGTGGACATGGCGCTCGGTGCCGACTCCGCGTCCCGCCCACGCCCGAGCGTCCGCGTGCCGCTGACTGATGACGTGGAGCGAGGCATTCCACATGCTGCGGCACGCCGCTCCGACGCCATCGCGGTCATTCTCGGAGTGGAACGCTACCGGTCACTCCCCGATGCTCGCTACGCCGCGCGCGACGCCGCACTCGTCAGGCGTTATGCCGTGGACGCCATGGGGGTATCGGACGACCCAGAACATCTCTACGTGCGCACCGATTCCGACGTCACCAATGGCGAGTTGCGCAAGCTCTTTGGCGAAAGCGGCTGGCTAGCCCGCCGCGTGAGCGCCAACACCGACCTGCTCGTGTATTTCGCCGGGCATGGCGCACCCGATGCCTCGCGTTCCGGCCCCTTCCTCCTCCCCTTTGACGCCGACGCCGCCTTCGTGGGCGAAACGGGTTATTCGTTAGGCGCCCTCTACGACCGACTGGCCCGCCTCCCGGCCCGCTCCATCACCGTCCTCCTCGACGCCTGCTTTACCGGCGAGACGCGGAACCGGCAGTCGATCGTTCCTGGTACACGCCCCACCGTGCTCTCCATCGAACATCCCGCGCTGGTGAGGCGCAACATGGCGGTGCTTTCCGCTGCTCGGGGCGTTCAGGTGGCGGGCGACCTGCCCTCGGCGCGTCATGGGCTCTTCACCTACTTCGTGGCCCGGGGACTGCGCGGCGAAGCCGACGCCGATGGCGACCGGACCATATCCATCGCCGAGTTAGGGCGGTTCGTCGAGCGCGGGGTGAGTGGGGCGGCGAACCGCCTCGACCGGGAACAGCGACCGCTGCTCATCGCCCGCGATTCATTGCGGGTGCTTACCTGGCTGGCGCCGGAGCGATAGCGGCATGCACACCGTGGCCGGCCATGTGGCAATCGCGCTCGTACTCTGCGCTCAGCTGGCAGTTGGCGTGACGCGGCTGCACGCACAGTCCTCCGCCTCGATCGGCGCGTTTTCACTTGCCCGGCAGCGTACCGACACCGTCACCGTAGAGCAGCGCGTGCTCCTGTCGCCCGACCTCACGCCCGCCGAGGCGCGGCGACGGGCGCTGGAGCATGCGCTGGCCGATGCGGTACGCCAGGTGGCCGGCGTGCGCGTGCAATCGAACGAACTCTCGGTTCTGGACGAGCGTGGATCGGCGATCCGCAACGGTTACAGCAGCGTGGTCCAACTGGATGCAGCAGCTCGCGCGACCGACTATCGGGTGCTCGAGGAGGAGTGGGTGTCCGTGCGGCATCCCGAGATCGGACCGCAACTCTATCTCCGAACACGTACGCTGGTGGTGGTAGAGCGCGAGCGAGGTGTGCCGGATCCCGCGTTCTCCGTCGACGTGACGCTCAACGCCAGCCTCTTCACGACACGCACTGGCCAGGCCAGCGGGTCGGATGAGGTCATCGCCGTCGTGCACGCGAGTCGGGATGCCTTTCTCACACTGTTCGTGATCGCCGACGACTCTGCCGAGCGAGTCTTTCCCAATTCGTATGTGCCAAGCGTCACCGTGCAGGCCGACCGTCGCATCGAGATCCCCGACGCCGATTGGCGTGCCAGGGGGGTGCGACTTCGCGCCTCGCTCCCCGAGGGTCGTGCGGCGCGGCGCGAGTTGTTCATGGTCGTCGCCACTCGCCAAGCCATTCCGCCGCCACGTCCGACGCGACTGAGTATCATGAGTGTGCAGCGATGGTTGGTGCAGATCCCGGCCGATCAGCGCGCGGTGGGCTTCGCCAGCTACGAGATTCGGCGTGGGACCTAGTGTGACGCACCGCACGCGGCGGGCCGAGCACCCCCTCGCCCTTCGGGCGCTGCGGCCGATACTCACAGTGAAGCCCTTTCCCCTCGACGTCGACGACCCGACATGATCATCCGCCGCCTAGCGGTATTCGCGCTCGCCATCGGTGGCGCGGCCTGTCACCGCGCCCCGCGCTCCACCGAGCTCACGCCCGTCGCCAACCGGGCCACCATCCGCGATCTTCCCAACTGGTTCCTCAAGCCGCCCACGGACCAGAACTACCTCTTTGGTGCAGCCACCGCCGTGTCGCGCGACCTGCAACTGTCCATCAACAAGGCGCAGTCCGAAGGACGAAATGCATTGGCCCAGCAACTCGAGGTCAAGTTCGGCGCGCTCAACAAGCGCTTCGTGGAGGAGGTGGGACGCGAGGGATCGCAACTTCTGGATCAGTACACGCAGGCATACAAGTCGGTTGTGAGCCAGGTGCTATTTGGCAGTCGCGCGCGCCAACAGACGCTGCGCACCGAAGGGGAGATGTACCGCGCCGTGGTGCTCATGGAGCTGCCCATCGGCGAGGTGAGCAAGAAGTTGCTGGAGCAGATTCGCGCGCAGGAGCAGCTATACACCCGATTCCGGTCCAGCGAGGTTTTCAGGGAGCTGGATGCGGAAGTACAGCGGTACGAGTCGTGGAAGCGGGAGCAGGGTATTCCACGTTAGGGCAGCACGTGTTACTCATGTTCCCGACCGTTCAACGCCTTCGGCCCCCGCGACTCTATGCGTCACTCACGAACGTTTCTGTCACCCACTTCTGGTCGGGGCTGATGCGGCACCATCCGACTCTGCGTTCGTAGACGAAGAGCTCCTGCCCCTTGGCCAGGGCAGCCAGCTTCGCGAACGTCGGGCCGGGGCCGTTTCGCACGTTTAGTGCGTCGGCGTTCACAGTGGCCCGCGTGACCCGCTCCACGAAGCGGCCCGAGACCCACTCCTCGCGTCCCGCCGAGATACGGAGCCACCCGTCGCGCGACTCGAAGACGCGCAACACGCTTCCCAACGGGACCGTGTTCACACGGCCGAACGAGCCGCCGGGCCCGCTGCGCACATTGAGCGTGGCCGAGGTCACGCTCGCATAGGTCATCCCCTCCGGTGCCGGCGGGGGAGCCGCACCTCCCGGCATCGCCGCACGCACCAGAGGATAGAAGGAGCGCTGCGCGTGCTCCACCAGGTTCCCGCCGAAGAACGCCGTGCCGGGGCACGTCTTGGTATTGCCGCTTCCGTTGGTGCGCGCCCCTGTATCGAGATGAAACCAGTGGTGATAGACCACGCGCTCCGCATTCACGGGAATCGCGAAGCGCTTGGCAATGGCCGCCGACATCCGAATAATCGTCGTGCGGTGCGCGTCGGTCATCGTGTCCTTCCCTACATCGAAATTGCCGACGTGTTCGACGCAGATTGCGCTGGCGTTATTGCCCTTGATGCAGGCCGGCGATTGCTCGAGCGGCCGCCCGCTCATGATCGTGCCGTCGGGAAAGCTTGTGAGGTGCTGCCCGATGTCGCCCCACCCATTGTTGGTCACGTGGTGGTGCTTCATCCCCTGCTGCAATCCGAAGTGATTGTCGTCGTGGAATTGCGCGTAGCGCGGAGACCAGGTGTGATGCTGTTGCAGGAAGAGCACCGTGCGCGCCACCTGCTGGCGCGTGAGCCATCCCTCGAACTCGGACAGCGACATCAGCGTGAAGCCAGAGAGGGTTTTCATGCCTCACTCTGCCGCCGACGTCGCTGGAAGGCAAGTAGCCCCCATATTTGGCCCCCGTGTGCAGCCCTCATTTGCAGCCCCCATGTGCAGATCGCGGGGCCATCGTGCGCGGCCGTGGTGTCCGAGTTAACATCGAGGGTCGCCGCCCGTCAAAAATCGTGATCGCCCCCATGTAGCACCCCTGTACCACCACTCTGACCCTCCGCCCGTATGCGCGACCTCAGGACCGTTCGCCACGCCGTAGGCACCGCGCTCGTTGTCGCCGTCGTCGCCTGTGGTTCGCTCGACGAGCCGCCAACGGCTAGTAGGCCAACGGCGGTTATGGGGACGTTCGAACGGATTCAGGCCGAGATCATCACGCCGACGTGTACCGCGGGTTGTCACGCCACCGGCTCCGTCTTCGCCACGTCGTCGGGCCTCGTGCTGGAGAAGGCCGTTGCGTATCGCAATCTGGTCGGTGTCGTACCCAGGAACGCGGCGGCCAGGACGGACGGATTGTTGCGGGTAAAGCCGTTTCGTGCCGACTCGAGCCTGCTCTACCACAAACTGGTGATAACCGACGGACACCATTCGCCCACCTACGGTTCGACCATGCCGTTAGGCGCTGATCCGCTGTACAATGGCCAGCTGGAATTCATCCGACGCTGGATCGAGGCCGGGGCGCCCGAGACGGGGGTCGTCGCCGATACCATGATCCTGGCCGATCGTACCCGCCCCGTCATCGCGCCATTCGTGCCGCTGCAGCTGCCGGTGTCGGGTATCCAGCTCAAGATCGAACCGTTCAACGTCGCCCCCAACTTCGAGCGCGAGCTCTTTGTCTACCGGCGGGTGAACAACGCCGCCCCGGTGTACGTGAACCGCATCGAAGCACGCATGCGAATCAATTCGCATCACATGGTGCTCTATACTTTCGAGCCCAATATCCCGTCGCAACTCGTGCCGCCCTTCGACGCCGTGCGCGACATCCGCAATCCCGACGGGTCGCTCAACTTCCTGAACATGTTGCCGATGGGATTCCACCGCTTCTTCGCCGCGTCGCAGTCGACAACACTGGACTACCGTTTTCCGGCGGGGGTCGCACTCGCGGTGCCGCCGAATGGGGCGCTCGACATGAACGTGCACTACGTGAACCGAACATCGGCGCCGATCACCGGCGAGTCATATGTCAACCTGCACACCGTTCCCGCCAGCGATGTACAGCGCCAGGCGCTGACCCTCGGGCTGGGCAACAACGACCTCTCCATTCCACCGCGCAGCCGTGTCACGCTGACCAAGACGTTCATGGTACCCGACTCGGCCATGCACATCTTCATGCTCACCTCGCATATGCATGAGCGCGGAGAGAAGTTCGTGATCAGGCTCGCGGGGGGAGCGCGCAACGGAGAGGTTGTCTACACCACAAACGACTGGGCACACCCCGACATCGTGAACTACGCTACGCCCATCGTCTTGCGCCGGGGCGAGGGGTTGACCTCGGAGATCACGTACAACAACACGACCGACCGCACGGTTCGCTTCGGGCTGACGAGCCTGGACGAGATGGGAATCATTTTCGGGTACTACTACCTGCGATAGTCGCGCGGTGCGGTACGTTAGGCAATCATCACTTGTTTTTCGGCGGCGGGCCCGATCCGCCCTTCACCTTCCGGAAGTCGCGCAGAATCCGTATCGAGCCAACGCCGCGTCCGCCGCCGGGGGCGGTAGCCGTCACCATCAGGGTATGCGGGCCAGCCGGAATGTCCGTGATGTCGAGCAGCCCCACCCAGAGTGGAACGACTCCTCTGGCAGTGGTATAACCGAACTGCAGGGTCGTTCGCAACGAGCCCACCGTCGCCACCACGCTGGCCGGCTTCTCTGCCGCCTTCACGCCTACGAACACCCGAAGCGTGTCACCGACCGACCATGTGACGGTGCGCCCAATGAGGGTACGTCCCGCGATGTCGGTAAGCGTTGCAATCAACTGCGCGGTGCCCCCTACCGTCAGGCTGCCAACGGTTGGGCTGAGCGACACCCTCGCGACCGCGTCCGCGACGTCGGTTATGGTCACCACGGCCGAGGCACTGACCCCTTCACCCGTCGCGACAATCGTGGTGACACCGGGCAGAACGGCGGTTACCAAACCAGCCGACGTCACCGTTGCCGTGCTGGCGTCGGCACTGGTCCAGGCTACCGTGCGGCCGGGAAGCGCGTGTCCGCTGAAGCTGAGCGCGGTCGCCGTCAGCTGCATCGTCTTGCCCTGCACCATGCGTACGGACACCGGGGAAATCGACACGCGGGCGATCGGGACCAGCACGACGGTCAGGGGCGCTTGGCCCTGCACACCATTTATCGAGGCGATCACCATGGTCTGGCCAGGCGCGACGGCGCTCACCACGCCACTCGAGCTCACCGTCGCGACGGTGCCCGAGGTCGTGCTCCAGACCGGCGTCGCGATGCTGACTGCCTCGCCCTTCCGGCCCAAACCAGCGGCGCGGACCGTGGAACTCTGGCCCACCGGAATTGAGTCGGCTTCCAGCAACACCCGTACTACTGCCAGTACCGACGCCGCGCCGGGCGGCCCCGCCCCTCCGTCCGACGCGCCGCCGCCGCCGCCGCAACTAACGACTACGCAGGCGCTCACGCCGACTGCGGCGCTTACCTGGAGACTGGTGCGTCGCCATCCAACCTCTGGCCGGGGCGCGCGGCGGTCCATCGGAGACCACACCTCGAGTCGATCTGCTTATTGTCCGAATCTACTGTCGCAGTGACCGGGACGCCATATCCATCCGACTCAGACCGCCACCGCCTCTCTCGAACGAGACATACACCGTGCACGACCTTACGCAGGGCTCTGTTAGCAAACACATCATCCGGCTGGCCGCGCCCATGGCCGCCGGTATGGTGTTCCAGACCCTCTACTTCTTCGTGGATCTCTACTTCGTCGCCAAACTGGGCGACTCGGCCATCGCCGGTGTAAGTGCCGCCGGCAACCTGCAGTTTATCGTCATGGCGCTCACGCAGATTCTGGGCGTCGGCACCATGGTGCTCATCTCCCACGCATCTGGTCGCAAGGATCGCGCGGACGCGAACGTCGTTTTCAACCAGAGTCTCCTCCTGGCGGCGGCGTGCGGCGTGGCGACACTCGCGGCGGGATACGCTCTCGCCGGCCCGTACATGAATGCCGTTGGTGCGAGCGCTGCGACGAGCGAAGCGGGTACAGCGTACCTGCACTGGTATCTTCCGGCCCTCGCTCTGCAGTTCGCGATGGTGACCATGGGCTCCGCCTTGCGTGGCACCGGAATCGCCAAGCCGATGATGGTCGTGCAGGTGCTCACCGTCGCACTCAACGCGCTGCTTGCGCCGGTGCTCATTGCCGGCTGGATCACCCATCGACCCATGGGCGTCGCGGGCGCGGGACTCGCCAGTTCCATTGCCGTGGCGGTGGGCGTGGTCATGCTGTGGGCGTACTTCAAGCGACTCGAGAAGTTCGTCGCCTTCGATGTATCACAGATGCGCGCGCACTACGCGACGTGGCTGCGCATCCTCCGCATCGGATTGCCCGCTGGCGGCGAGTTCGCGCTGATGTTCGTCTTTGTTGGGGTGATCTACTTCATCATCCGCGACTTCGGGGCATCGGCGCAGGCGGGCTACGGACTTGGCTCGCGCATCATGCAGGGCATCTTCCTGCCGGCCATGGCGGTGGCGTTCGCGGCCGCACCCATCGCCGGACAAAACGTCGGCGCCGGGAATGCGGCGCGCACGCGCGCCACCTTTCGCTCGGCCGCTTTCATCGGCAGCGCCGTCATGCTCGCCGTGACCCTGCTCTGCCAGTGGCGCGCCGATTGGCTGCTCCACGTGTTCACGAGCGATGAGGCCGTGATCGCCGTCGGCGCGCAGTTCCTGCATGTGATCTCGTGGAACTTCGTGGCCCAGGGACTCATCTTTACCTGCTCCGGCATGTTCCAGGCGCTCGGCAACACCGTGCCATCAATGATTAGCAGCGCCACTCGGGTGATCACCTTCATCGGGCCGGCGGTGTGGATGTCGCGGCAGCCGGGGTTTGGACTTCGGCAACTCTGGATACTGTCGGTGGTGACGGTGACCGTACAGATGGTGATGAGCCTGCTGTTGCTGCGGCGCGAGTTGCGGCAGAAGTTGCGCGGGTTGTCGGAGGGGGCGGCAGTTGGTGTGCCGCTGGTGGCGTAGAGCAGGCATCGGCCACCACTCGTAGTTAGGCGGGCACAGAATCCGCAGCGGCCCCTCAGGTGGCTCGTCATTGGGTATCTCCATGTCGGAGACCCACGACGTCAGGTTGACAGAGCATCGCCGTCGTACGCTTACTCGACGACGACAATGGTAAAGTCCGAAATGACAATGGCACCGGTCGCGTTCCGGCAGATCACCTCGTACGTCCCGGTAGCCGGTGCTAACGACCCGAAGCCGCACGAGACCCACTCGGTTACCACACCGCCGATGTCGGTGTTGGAGGTCGGAGTGATAAGGATACCGCGCTTGCTTCCCGCCGTAACCGCCGCCATCCGAACATCGCGCCCCCCGTTGGCGTTCGGCGCACCAAAGGCGATGGCGGCCCCGCTCGATTGTTTCTGGAAGTGGCTGAAGTTGAAGGTGGTGTCCTCGGCGAAGTAGCCAAACCCCCATGACTTCCCCGCCCGTCCACCCGAGAAGACGAGGAGCGTGTACTGGGCGTCCGCGTGCGCGTCGTTCGTACCGCGGCAATCTTGGTAGACCAGGCCACTGGCTGCGTCGACATCTGCGCCTTCGCTCTCGCAGTGCACAGTTGTTCCGCCCGCTGCCACGGTCGAGACCAGCGGCACCTCAGGCTGTCCGCCGAACCCACCCGGCCGAGGAAAGACGCCGAGTCGCGACTCGTACGTGCCCGGCGCGGTACGCAGGAGGGAGATTGCCGAGCCAGCCGATGTGTACGCGTTGGATGCCGACGGAGCATAGTTGTTGCCCGTAGGTTGGTTGGCCCAGACGAACGCCGATCGGGCCTGGAACACCGTGTTCCCGACCAGCATCACGCTGAAGCTGGTGGCGCTGGTCGGTGCGAAGCCGGGAATGGCAAAGCACCGGACCTCGACGTTCATGTCCACGCCGCTCGGCGCCCAGTTGTCGATGACACAGTGGGCATTCGCAGCCGGCGTTACCAGCGCCACGTCGGACTGTCCCGCGGCTCGCCCCAGACGCTGGAACCCCACGCGCCAATGGCCGACGCCAAGCGACGTCACCGTGACCGCGCCGCCCGATACGTTATCCGTGAACGCCGCGTTGGTTGTCGCCGTTGCGCCATCCACCAGCGCGTAGCCCAAACGGTTCGCTGCAGTGACTGCAGCCGGTGTGACGGTAATAGTCGTTGAGCCAGACGTCCCTTCGGAGCTCGCGGTAATGGTCGCAGTTCCGGTGGCGAGCGCCGCGATGAGTCCAGTAGCGTTCACGGCGGCAACCGCGACACTTCCTGATGTCCACACAATACTGCGGCCGGTGAGCACATTGCCCTGCGCGTCGCGCAAGGTGGCGGTGGCCTGCGTCGACTGCCCCACAGAGATGGTCGTGCTGCCGGCAACCACCACCACCGAGACCACGGGCT
>ENA-ORBV01003473-ORBV01003473.1-microbial-mat-metagenome-genome-assembly--contig:-NODE-3473-length-31483-cov-4.862033_pt1 | contig 31483 bp, 27 predicted proteins | sample MGYA00237777_ERZ505514 | MGnify/ENA primary metagenome ERZ505514 (study PRJEB26160, sample SAMN06269048) | microbial mat metagenome | isolation source: Oligotrophic lake microbial mat | place... | reverse complement strand
GTACAAGGGCATCGCGATGACGGATCCGCGAGCGTCCAAGAAGAACGAAGAAGTGATGGAGCTGTACAAGAAACACGGGGTGAATCCGGCGGGAGGGTGTTTGCCGCTAATGCTGCAGATGCCGTTTCTGATCGGTTTCTATTCCGTGTTGAGTGTGGCGATTGAGATGAGGCAGGCGCAATGGTTGTGGGTGGGTGACCTCTCGCAGCCGGAAACGATACCGATCCGTCTCTTGCCGGTAATGATGGTGGCGACGCAATTTTTGCTGCAGAAGATGACTCCGGCGACGGGGATGGACCCGCAGCAGCAGAAGATTATGTTGTTCATGCCATTGATGTTCGCGTTTATGTTCTACGGAGCATCTTCTGGACTGGTGTTATACTGGCTCACTGGCAACGTGTTTGCCATGCTTCAGCAATATGTCTTTAGCAAAGTCAAACCGGTTCCAGTAACGCCGCCGTCGCAAGCGGTCGTCAACGTAAAGAAGAAGAAGTAAAATTTCAGCCAGGACCCGGGCAGTGCGGAACACATGACGCGAAAATACCCTATCGAACAATACGAAGACAAGATCGGCGATTTTCTGGACGTTCTACTGGACTCCATTGATATCGATGTCGATTACGAGTTTGTGGAAGGTGCCTCAACCTATCCCGAAATCGAGAACCCAGACATCGTGGTCAAATTCAGTGGCCCAGAATCGGAGTTGCTGCTGCAGAACAAGGCAGAACTGCTTTTGGCGCTGGAACATCTGACGATGGAAATGTTGCGATTGCCGCATGAAGACCATTCGTTGATCGTGTTTGACGCGAGCGAATTCCGGTTGCTGCGGATTGAAGAATTGCGACTGGCCGCGCAGACGGCAGCGGACAAGGTGAAGTCGGGCGGGGTTCCGTTCTTCTTCAGCCCGATGAGCAGCCGCGAGCGCCGCATTATTCACATGACGCTGCGTCCGGAAACGGAGATCCGCAGCGAGAGCGTGGGTGTGGGTGGTGGCCGTCAGGTTGTGATTATCCCTGCTGGGATGGCAACGCCTGCTCCTCCCGCCGGTGATCCTCGGGATCGTCGCGGCGGCGGTCGCCCTAGTGGGGGTCGTCCTGGTGGCGGTAGACCCAGTGGAGGCCGTCCAAGTGGTGGCGGAGATCGTGGGCCGAGGCGTGATGGCCGTCCTGGTGGGGGTGGCTTCGGTGGTGGTCGTCCGAGTGGAGGTCGTCCTGGTGGAGGCGGTGGTCGTCCTGCCGGTGGTGGTGGCGGTGGATACCGCGGACCTCGCCCTGGTGGGGACAACAGCGGTAATCGCTAGGCGAGTTTGAATCTTAACGACACTATAGTTGCGATCTCGACGCCCCCTGGGCGTGGCGGGATCGGCGTGGTAAGAATATCCGGGCCGGAGGCACTGCATGTTGCCTCCGGCTTTTTGCATTCGTTTATTGATCCTGAGGCGCGGCGGGCGACGCTTTGTACTTTGCGGGATGAGAGCGGGGCGATTGTGGATGAGGTTGTGGCGACTTGGTTTCGTGCGCCGCAGAGCTTTACCAGTCAGGATGTGGTTGAGGTGTCGTGCCACGGGGCACCAGTGATTTTGCGGCATTGCGTGCAAAGGGCTACAGAGTTTGGGGCCCGGTTGGCTTTGCCTGGCGAGTTTAGCTTGAGGGCGTATCTGCTCGGCCGGATTGATTTGCCACAGGCGGAGGCGATTCGCGATCTGATCGAGTCTACGACGCTGTATCAGGCCAAGGTTGCAGCGCAACAGTTGGGCGGGTCTTTGAGTCGAAGGATTGGGCCGCTCAAGGAGCAGTTGGTCGAGATGATTTCGCTGCTTGAGGCGGGGATTGATTTTGCCGAGGATGATGTTTCGGTTGCGCCGGATGCGGAGTTGTTGCGGCGGCTTGCGCCCATTACAACTGGTGTTGCGCAGCTTGAGGCGAGCTTCCGGTTTGGACGCATTGTGCATGAGGGGTTGACGCTGGCGATTGTGGGCCGGCCGAATGTTGGGAAGTCGAGCCTTTTTAATGCGCTGCTTGAGCAGGATCGCGCGATTGTGACGGAAATTGCGGGCACAACGCGGGATCTGGTGACGGAGTCGGCTTCGATCGAGGGGATCCCGGTGCGGTTTGTGGATACGGCGGGGATTCGCGAGTCGAGCGATCTGGTGGAGTCGCTGGGGATTGAACGGAGCCATCAGGCGATGGCGGACGCGGACTTGACGCTGGTGGTTTATGACGCTTCGGTTGGTCTTGATGAGGAGACACGAGTGTTGCTCGATCGGGCGCGGGAGCAGGGGCGTTATTTGTTGGTTGCGAACAAGTGTGATGTTGGTGGCGTGGAGTTGGGTGAGGCGATTGGGGTATCGGCTCTTACGGGAGAGAATTTAGCTTTGTTGCGGGCGAGGATTGTTGGTACGTTTTCGCCTGAGGTTGATGACGGGTTCATTACGAGTCTGCGGCAGAAGGGCTTATTGACTGAGGCTCGTGAAAATCTGGAGCGGGCGCGGGTTGCTATTGAATCGCATATTCCGCATGAGATGCTGCTGCTGGATCTTTATGGGGCGTTGCGAGGGATTGACGGGGTGAGCGGGGCGACTACGGCTGATGACATCCTGAACCGGATCTTCTCAACCTTCTGTATCGGGAAGTGATTGGCCGGCGGCGAGAACTTTGGGAGCGGGCCGCTCCTGGCTGGCGCGGATGGAATCGAGAACGCCGTTGACGAAGGAGACGCTGTCGGGGCCGCTGTAGCGGCGGGCGAGTTCTAGCGCTTCATCAATGATGACTGCGTAAGGGAGTATGTTTTCGAGTAGCTCGAAGCCGGCGAGGCGAAGGATGTTGCGATCAACCGAGGGCATGCGATCGATGCGCCAATGTTCGCTGGCCTGGCCGATGCGGACATCGATGGCATCGCGCTTGGCCATGGTGCCGCGCACGAGTTCTTCCATGAATTTGTCTTTGGCCAGACGCGAGAAGTCTTCGTCTTCACTGTGGAGCGTGTCGTAATACGCTTCGATGGCGGCTTCTGTTTCGTAGGTGCCAAGATCGCACAAAAACAGAACTTGTAGCGCACGTTCGCGCGATTTTCTTCGACTAGCCATGATCCCCTGTTATCCCTTCGCGCCCTTAAGTTGCCTGAGCAGATGCACCATCTCTACTGCACCGACTGCCGCTTCAGCACCTTTGTTACCCATGATCCCGTCGGCGCGATCGAGCGCCTGTTGCATGGTGTTGGTCGTCAGGACCCCATTGAGGATGGGGATTCCGCTATCCGTTGCTACCGCCGTCAAGCCGCGGGCATTTTCGCCGGCGACATAGTCGAAGTGTGGGGTATCTCCCCGAACGACACAGCCGAGGCAGACGATGGCGTCTGTCTGGCCGAGTTTAGCCAGTGTTGCAGCAACGACCGGCATTTCCCAGGCACCTGGGACCTTGATAACTTGTAAATCGTCAACGCCCGACCCGGCCCGAGCAAAAGCATCGAGGGCACCAGAGAGCAACCGGTCTGTGACAAGGTCGTTGAATCTACTCACCACAATGGCGATACGGAGGCCCTGGGCAGAGCCCGAGCCTTCGCGCACCTTGATTTCATGGGGAAGAAAAGACGACATATGGGATACTGAAGAGGTACCCTCAGTTTAGCGCATGGATCCAGTATTTATTAGGAACTTCTCGATCATCGCGCACATTGACCATGGCAAATCCACGTTGGCAGATCGCCTGCTGGAAGTGACCGGAGCCTTGAGTCAGCGTGAAATGATGGCCCAAGTTCTCGACTCGATGGACCTCGAGAGAGAACGCGGAATCACCATCAAAGCCCACGCAGTGCGGTTGAATTACAAGGCCAAAGATGGCATCGTCTATCAGTTGAATCTGATCGACACGCCGGGGCATGTGGACTTCAGTTATGAAGTGTCGCGCAGCCTGCAGGCCTGTGAAGGGGCATTGCTGATTGTCGATGCATCGCAAGGTGTAGAAGCTCAGACATTGGCCAATACTTACCTTGCACTGGGTCTTGATCTTGAGATTATCCCGGTGATCAACAAGATCGATTTGCCGAGCGCGGAGCCCGAGCGGATTCGCGAGCAGATCGAGACGCTGGTCGGCCTGGATGCGTCCGAGGCGGTGCTTGCGAGTGCTAAAAATGGCATCGGGATTGAAGAAATCCTCGAGGCCGTGGTGAAGAAGGTTCCTCATCCTCGCGGCAAGGTGGAAGACCCTCTGCGAGCCTTGATTTTCGATAGCTGGTTTGATTCCTATCGCGGCGTCATCATCCTGATGAGGGTGGTGGACGGCAAGATCCGCAAGGGCATGAAGATTCGGCTGAATGCCGGCGGCAAGGTTTTCGAGGTCGATGGGTTGGGGTATCAGTCGCCAAAGCCTGTTCCTTGTGAGGAGTTGAGCGCGGGCGAGGTGGGCTTTCTGTTTGCCAACATCAAGACTGTGTCCGAGGCACAGATTGGCGACACGATCATGGAGGAAGGGCGACTGGCAACCGAGCCAGTGCCGGGCTTCCAGGAGATCAAGCCGATGGTCTTTGCCGGGCTTTATCCGGTAGAAAGCAGCGAGCATGGATTGCTGCGTGAGGCGCTGGAGAAATTGCGTCTGAACGATAGTGCCTTGAGTTACGAATCGGAAAGCTCGGCGGCGTTGGGTTTTGGCTTTCGCTGTGGCTTTCTGGGGCTTTTGCATATGGAGATCGTGCAGGAGCGACTGGAGCGCGAATTCGATATCAACCTGATCACCACAGCGCCGGGCGTGCGATACAAAATCACGTTGATGAACGGCAATGCGATTACGGTGGACAATCCGCAACGCTTCCCGGATCCGACTGAAATTGACAAGGTCGAAGAGCCAATTATTGAGGCCACGATCATTACTCGCGAAGAATACATTGGCGAGATTCTGGCACTGGTGGAAGAGAAGCGCGGCATGCAGCGGAAGTTTGAATTTATCGGCAATCAGCGCGTGATGCTGGTTTATGAGTTGCCGCTTAATGAGGTGGTACTCGACTTCTACGACCGCTTGAAGAGTTGCTCGAGGGGCTACGCTTCACTTGATTACCATTTGGCGGGCATGCGCGTTTCGCCGATGGTGAAACTGGATGTGATGGTGGCCGGGGAGCCGGTGGATGCACTGTCGATGATCGTGCATAAGGATTTTGCTTACGAGCGCGGTCGCATTCTGATTGAGCGTTTGCGCAAGCTGATTCCGCGGCAGATGTTTGAAGTGGCGTTGCAGGCTGCTATTGGCGCCAAGATCATTGCCCGCGAGACGATTTCGGCCATTCGAAAGAACGTGATTGCCAAGTGTTACGGTGGCGACATCAGCCGTAAGCGCAAACTTCTGGATAAACAGAAGGAAGGCAAGAAGCGGATGAAGCGCGTGGGCCGGGTGGAGATTCCACAGGAAGCCTTCCTGGCTGTGTTGAAGGTTACATCTTCCTCCGACGACGACGATTGAGTTAGACTGGCGGGCATGGCTTATTGCCCGAACTGCGGAACTGACTACGAGACGACTCCTTTGCGTTGTAAGTGTGGCTATTTGTTCAGCCCAGATGCAACGTTTATCCAACCAGCGCCAGAGCCTGGGCGGTTTGATTTCACTGGCGATGGTGCCACTTTGTTGGTGCTCTACCTGAAGCTGATCTTCTTCAGCATTTTTACGCTCGGCATTTACAGCTTTTGGGGCCGTGTGGCTGTGCGGCAGTATTTGTGGTCGCAGATTCGCTTGGCGGGGCAGCCATTTGCCTTTCATGGTACGGGCAAAGAGATGTTTCTGGGCTGGCTGAAGCTGATGGGTGTGGTGATCCTGTTTTATGGGAGCGCTGGATTGGCGCTGGTCATCTTTGGGGAGCGAGAGGCATCCGGGATCATTGGGCTTGTTATTGTGCTGGGTTTTGCGCTGCTGGCTCCACTGGCGTTGCATGGGGCGATTCGTTATCGCTGGGGCAGAACGAGCTGGCAGGGGCGACGCTTTGCTTATCGCGGAGATTTCTGGAAGCTGACAACGATGGTGTGGACGGGGTTGTTTCTGACGGCGATCAGCCTGAGCTTGTATCTGCCGATATTCATCACGAATTTAAGGCGCTATGTGGTGGAGAATACCTGGTTTGGCGGGCAGCAGTTTGAGTTTAGAGGTGACGGCAAGGATTTGCTTTGGCCTTATGTGAAGTTGCTGCTTTTGTTCTTTCCGACGCTTACACTCTATCGATTCTGGTATGCGGCGAAGGTGGGTAATTTCAACTGGCAGCATACGAAGTTTGCGGGTGTTCCATTTCGCTCAACATTAAGCGGCGACGGGTTGTTGATCTTAACTTTTACCAATGCGCTGCTGACAGTCTTTACTTTTGGGATCGGATTGCCTTGGGCTGTTTGCAGGCAGTTGCGATACGTGACTGAGAATCTGCAACTGGAGCAATTGCCACGCGTCCAACTATTAGCGCAGGCGGCTACGGCGGGCTCCGCTTTTGGAGATACGCTTGGCGATGCGCTAGGAACGGACGCTGGTATTGATGCTGGTTTTGGGTTGTAGCCTTCCACTTCTTTAGGAAAACCCTGCTTTTTCAGATTCGGCGCGTGGATTCTGAACTGTTTAGAAGACTGTACAATTTGCTGGAAAATGCAGATGGCATCAAGAAAGCCACAGCAAAGATATATATAATCAATAGTTCTAGCAAGGTAATGAAGGTAGCAAGACCGATCGCAGTTGTTATTGCATCAGGTGACCAGATATTGTCTTGTGCCTCAGCAGCGAGCGCAATGCCCAAACCAACCGAATTCGCAATCAATGAGGCAAGAAAAATCGGCCGAGACATCTGCCGGGCAACGACTGGGATTGGACCTCCAACTGCCAGTCGAATAGCAGAAACCGGTAGGGTCCGAATATTCTCCGAGGCTAAGAACCAAAAAAGTCCGATCCATGTTGAGGTGAATGCGAGTCCTGTCATGATTTTCAAAAGAGCAACGCGCTCCGCTTCTGGCAGAAAAAGATTGAGCCAATACTCCGTTAGAGGTTTGGGTTTTGTCGAAAACTCCCAAGCGCGGCTGGATAGCAACAGATTCTGACCTGCTGATTTTGAAATGTCTTTGCCTCCGTCTTGAGACGAGAGCAACAAGTAAGCCCAATTGACAGGCTCAAACATGAATACTGAGGGTACAGCGCTCCAATGTGGATCCTGGCAAATTCCAACTACTTGATACTCTGCCCCTAGATAGCGCACTGACGCGCCATTAGTAGGGTGTTTTCCATAAAGAGCGCGCGAAACCGACTCTGTCAGCATTACGCCCTTCTCCATCCGCGACTCTGAAAGCGTGCCCGTGTCGGTGCATTTTAGTCCGAGTTGCTTTAGAGCGGTGCGGGTGGTGTCAAAAGTTCTTACTACTAGACTCGTTTGGATTGGCGAATTTGGCGCGCTCAGCACAACTCCCAACGGCTGGTCGGTTGGCAAAGGGTAAATGTATGCCGCTTCTTCGGGCGAGCCCGTCAAGTACTGATGGACTTTGGCTAGTTCCGCTTTCCATCGTTTTGAGGATACGAGCTGTGAATCCAAGGTAATTCTCCAGGCCACTGTTGTCTGCCAGGCTTCAAGCTCTCTCGATGCCGTTAGACGCAAAAAATTTTCGTACCGACTTACCCAAGTTATGCAACAGACAGAAAAGGCGACTAATTGAAGTGCTATAGCCCAGGCCATGAGTTGAGGTATGGGAAGCCTGGCGCTCGCCAAAATTCGGCCTAAAGCGAAAGATGCCATCAATAGAATCAGATAACCAATGGATGCAAATTCAAGTATCACACACGACCAATCCTCAATTTGAAATGCAAATTTGAAGCCAAAAGCACCACCAATGGTCAACAGCAAAGATAGACAAAAAGTTTTGGAATTCTCAAATAGCAGACGTGCAATCTTAATTCGCGGCAACTCACCCAATGTTGACCGAATCCAATCCTGACGTTTCTGCAGAACACCCCGAGACAGCCCAAGGCTCAATGTTGCGATCAGGCCAGACGCAAGAGTTGCCACTGCCAAAATAAGAATGAGAACGATCAAAACCCTTTGAGATTGGAAAAACATCTCTCTCCAAAGAGTGGCTTTCAAAATGTGCTTTGCTCCCAATAGCTGCGCGGAAGGCCTTGGCAGCTGAAAGGTAGACAATGCATCCCGCACACGTTTTTCAGTGCTTGAAGCATCATCTTTCGGTATCACAATTGCGCGGTAAACAATATTGTCTGGATGAAGATATGCTTCACGGCGGCTAATCCTTGAGATTAAACCAAGATCCTGACGACCACTTAGGAGCTTGAGCACCCAGGGGTTCCAAGGAACCGAAACGACAGTGCAGGCTTCGCCATCAACCTTTAGAAAGGAAAATTTAAAATTAGGAGGAATACCAGGATCAACGCATTGTGTTTCAGACAGAGGGGAAAGACCGCCCAACGCTTTCTGCAAGGGCTTCAGATCGGCATCGTCGCGTCCCAAGCGCAGGAGGTGCCGAAAAGATGCACCATCAGCGCTTCGTATCTCAGAGTTGGAAACGCGAAAAGGGGTGATTGTTGCTGATTCGCCAAGATGTTCGCGAAGCTTCTCAATCTCAATACCAGAGAGCCCGAGGGTTGCATTGGCAGTCCTGGAGTCAATGGATTCTATAGTGAAAATGTTTGACGAAAGAACGACTCTAAGTGGTATGAGGATGTGTGTTGCCAAAAGGTAGCAACTGAGTCCCGCTAAAAGCGAGAGCCCCGAAAGCGCAATAGTGATTAGATTGCTCTTCATTTGTTTAAATTACCGTTCTATAGCCTCCTACGCAGACGTCATGGCAGGAGGCCATATTTTTCAGTGGGCTAACGGCACTTGTTTAGAACGCAATTGCAACCATTGCTGCATGTCCCAGGACATGCTTGGCCGGTACACGCGAAGCCATCTTTACTGTCATCTTGAGCGACCAGCGAAGGCAATATCGATAAAGATAAAGCCCAGCCAGCTACCGCTACTAGTACAAATCTCGAAAATGTTTTCGTAGAGTTAGTGTCCTTCTGGTTTTGGAAAATAAATATTCGGCTGCAGCGGGCCATGATGCCCAACAACCGCTTCATTCAATTGAAGAATTTGCCGACCGCTGCTGGAGGAGCCTTTCGACTTCATTTGAGCTAGCTGGCCCCAAAAGTCCGGTCCAAACGTGTATTACCTTAAAGTTTGAATCAGTCACACTGGTCTGAGGTACTGTTTTAATGTTCAGTTGGTAAAGCTGACTAACGGAAGTCATGTAGAAATACGGAGTGAATGAATAAAGCGCCAGCTCTTGGTCATTTCTCTGATCTGCTAATCCGTATCCGGTAATGTCCAATGCAGCGCTACAGCTTGGGTTATTCATAGCCAAGTTCTTCCATGCAGCCGTTGAAACTCTGCAGTATTTACAGAAAGGCGACATTATGAACAAAAGTCTAAAATCATGTTTGCATTCGCTGAAATCCATGGTTGAGCTTCTGTTGCTCGTATTCTTCAGTTCTAGCGGTGGGATGGGAAATCCTGGGGCCAGTTCTCGCGTCTCTCGCAGTTCCTTGATCAAAGCCAAATTGGAAGATTTGTAACTATAAAGAGATGTTGTAGTCGATACCAGCGCAAGTGAGGCTAAAAGATATATTGAAATGTTGACAGAACCGGAATGAGCTTTTAGTTTGGAAGTGATTTCACTTAAAAAGTTGCTGCCCATGCGAGTAAGAGTAGGCCCATTAGTGCATAAAGTCAACGAAAAAAAACTAGGTAATTTTTACATGCTATTGGCTGAATTAATTACCTTAGTTTCAATTTTGCTTGGCTAAAATAGTTTTATGAAGTCTCCGGTTGTAACCATGCAAAAAAATTGAAACCAGCATCACCGCGCCCTTTGCTGGAAAGCTCCATCCGTTTTTTTCAATCACCCATGGCAGGGCTTTCCGGTCCAAGCTCAAATCGGCAACCAACCGTTTGAGCCGTCCGGCCTGCTCTCAGCAGCCTTTCGGCTCCATGAATCTGTCCTTCACTGAATCGAATCTTCTTCATCCGCTCAGTCCGCCTTTCCTGTTTTTCTCGGTTCAGGCTGGTACGCGTTTCGGGTTGCAGGTCAGAGCGTTGCCCGTTGAGAAATATGATGGTATTTGGAATAGATCAAAGTTTCGGAGGTTGGCTCGCCTTCATTACGAATCTAGTTGGGAATCAGGTGCTCTGAATATGAAATTGAAGTTGATTTCGCTGGCGGTTGGGGCCTTGTGCCTGATTGGGCTCAGCGGGTATCTGCTTTGGCAGAGCATTCCAATGGTGCTGGCGGGGGTGGTACGGTTGGTGCCGGTATCGCTGGAAGAGCAGTTGGGGCGTGCTGTTGTGGCGGGGGTGACGAGGCCGGGGAGTGTTTGTGAGGATGATGCCACCAAGGCACTGGTGAAGGCGGCCGTTTCGCGGCTGGAGAGTGCGATGCCCCAGAGCGCGTATCAGTTTGATGTACGAGTTGTGAAGAACCCTCAAGTGAATGCGATGGCGGCGCCCGGGGGGCATATTGTCGTGTTTAGCGGATTGATTGAGAAGATGGATAGCCCGGAGCAGCTTGCGGCAGTGTTGGCGCATGAGATGCAGCATGTGGTGCAGCGGCATTCGATGAAGGGGATTGTTCGGGCAGTGGGATTGCAGGCTTTTCTTTCGCTGGTGATTGGTGATCCTGGGATTTTGGGAGATCTGGCCGGGAATCTGACGGTGTTGCACTTTATCCGGTCTGATGAAGAGAGTGCCGATGATGTGGCGCTCGATACGCTGATGCGGGCCGGGATTGCCCCGGTGGAGATGCAGAAGGCATTTGAGAATCTTTCAAAGGGTAGTGAGGAGCGCGGGTTTGAGACGACGTTGAAGTATCTGTCTACGCATCCTCCGCTGAGAGAACGGATTGAGCGGGTGAAGCAGCGTGGTGGGGCCTGGACGGGTGGGTCGCGGCCGATTGGCGTGGCGATGGACCGGGCTTGTGTGACGGGGCGCTAAGCGAGACGCTTGAGGGGCCAGATGGCTACTTGGATTGCTTTTGCGAAATGCAGAAGTGGCTGGGTGTCGGGGAGCACGATGCCGGCCGCGAGGCTCATGGTGTTGGCTTCGATTAGAGCTTCGGCGTCGTACAGGGGCCATGCTTCGTGGTGGATCTCTCCGCGGTAGAGCCGGTCTTGCTTGTCGGTTGTATAGAGACAGTAGCGTTCGGTGAGCCAGCGGACCAGGTCTGTTTTGCGGGCGAGCCCAGTTGGGCGATAGCTGGCGCGGAATTCGGCTGGGGCTTCGTTTCGGTGGGTGCGGGTTGAGGTGTAGTCGATCCATTCGTTGCGGGACTGACAACTCATTGTTGCGTTCATGTAGGGCAGGTGGAATAGATTGCGTGCTGCGGTGACAGCGACCGGGTTTGAGGCTTCGAGACTCCAGAAGTAGACGCCGGGTTTTGATTGGTCGCCTTGCCGGGGGCGGACGTAGGTGCGGACGTTGAGCTCAGCGAAATGGGAGATCCAGGGGAGAGGCGGAGTGAGGCGGGGACGAACGCCAGTCATCCGGAATGGCACTACGGCGATCCAGGCCTGGTTGTCGAATGTATCGACCTCGAGGGAATTGGGGAGCAGGGGTTGGATCACGGAAGGGGAGATAGGCCAGTGGGCGAAGAGGAGATCGCGCCACCACTGGGTCATTACCCAGGGCCCGGAGGGGAGGGGCCAGGGACGGTGATCGGTCTGACGGATAGTTTTTCTGAGCCCCACAATAGTAGGCTATCTCTAGTGAAGGGTTTAGAAACGGAAATTAAAATTGAAGTCCTCTCCTTTCGGGGATTTCGCAAACGACTGAAGGAAGCCGGATTCCGAATCAAGCACCGTCGTGTGTTTGAGCGGAATACGATCTTTGAGACTTCGCCGCCGAGCCTGCGTCCGAAAGGGTGTATGGTGCGGCTGCGCGAGGCTGGTTTGAAGTTCACGATCACTTACAAGGGCCCGGCGACTGTCGGGAAACATAAGTCGCGCGAAGAAGTGGAATTTATAGTTTCCGATGCGGATGCGGCTTACACGTTTCTGATGAGGCTGGGTTATCTGCCTGGATTTGTTTATGAAAAGTATCGGACAGAGTATGCCGAGATTGGCTCATCGGGGGTGGTGACGCTGGACGAAACGCCGATTGGAATCTACGCAGAACTGGAGGGTGAAGAAAAATGGATCGATTTTACTGCAAAAACTCTCGGGATTGCCGATACGGAATACATAACAGCCAGTTACGGTGCGCTTTACCTGAAATGGTGTGAGCGGGAAGGTATAGACCCTGGGCATATGCGCTTTGCGTGAGATGCTCAGGTGAATGCCTTAGTCAGTTCGTTTGGTAGTAGTACTGAAGCAAATCTTTACCTACTACTCAATTACCTATTGGTCTTGTTAGTAGCTGGTGGTATTCTTGCCTTGAAGACAAAATGAGTTTCAGCCTAATACTGATCGGATTATCGCTCGCGCTGTTGGCGTACTGGTTTCGCTACAGCTGCCTACTGATCCTCCGAACCCAAACCGCGGAAGACTATTCACGCGAAGTATGCCGTGCCAACGGCCTTAGCTTCGATCTGGTCAAGGGACAGATTGAGGCCGAACCCAATGCTAATCTTGGGGCACTGAATCTTGAGGCACTCTATCAATCTCTGGAGAGAGATTACCGGGTTGTCAGCCATTTGCTCGATCAGGTTTCGATGCAATCGCAGGACGGCAACGTGCTTGAGACTAAACTGCTGAGAGCGAATTTCCGCGTGACGCAGGTATGGTTCCAGGTGAGCCACAAGCTTGGCCTGAAATCTTCGACCGGAGCACTGGAGGAAATGGCAGATACGATCGGCCATTTTGCCAACGCCTTCGGCGAACAGAGTGCATCCGGTGCCGCAGCATAGCAGCAAATCCCATTAAATTTACGAATCGGGTCTATCCCGGGCTAGAAGGAGAGGCAGAGCCTCTCCTTTTTGCATAAGATGACAATGTGAGTGATCTTTCGGCTGCGACACAGCGCATTAAAACTGTCACGGATGAAATCGGCAAAATTATTGTCGGACAAGACGAAGTCGTTCAAGGAGTGCTGATCTGCCTTTTAGGAGGCGGACATGTGTTGCTGGAAGGTGTTCCCGGACTTGGCAAGACTACTTTGTTGCGCACGCTTTCTCGCGTACTGCACCTGAAGTACAGCCGAATCCAATTTACGCCTGACCTGATGCCAGCCGATATTGTCGGCAGCATGATTTTGGACTCGGATGCGAGTGGGTCGAAGAGTTTTCGTTTTCAGGCTGGACCGATCTTCTCGAATCTGGTGCTGGCGGATGAAATCAATCGTGCCACTCCGAAAACGCAGAGCGCCTTGCTTGAGGCGATGCAGGAGCGGACGGTGACCAGCGGCACGACGACGCATCAACTGGAAAGCCCATTTCTGGTTATGGCGACGCAGAATCCAATCGAAATGGAAGGCACCTATCCGTTGCCCGAAGCGCAGCTGGATCGATTTCTGATGAAGATTCTTGTGCGTTATCCGAATCGTGCGGATCTGGCCGCGATTGTTGAGCGAACGATTACTCGCGATGACGTACAGTTGACTCCACAACTCGACGGAGACGGCATCCTGTCGCTGCGCAAGCTCTGCCGGGAGGTGTTGGTGGCACCGCACGTGCAGGATTTTGCTGTGGACCTGGTGATGGCGACGCAGCCAGATCAGAGCCAAGCGCATCCGCTGGCCAAGAAGTACATCCGCTATGGCAGCTCGCCGCGCGGGGCGCAGTCGTTGGTGGAGTGTGGCCGGGTGCTGGCGTTGATGAAGGGCCGGGCGCATTTGAGTATCGACGATATTTCGCAGGTGGCGCAATCGGTATTGCGGCATCGCGTGATTCTGAATTTTGACGCACATGCGGATGGGCATACGACCGAGACCATCCTGCCAGAGATCCTGAAGGGCGTTACAAGCCAGGCAGCCGCGACCCGCTAGCCTACTGAGACGAAGTAATTAAGCGTGGCGCAGGCAGAATTCAAAATCGAAACAGCCTTTCTTGAGAGGCTTGAGCGGCTGACTATCCATTGGCAGAAGTCGTTTCCTGGAGTTGTGGGTGGCCATAATGCGAGCCGCTTCTCCGGGCCAGGACAGGAGTTTCTCGATCACCGCAATTTTCACAGCGGCGATGATTTGCGCGCGGTGAACTGGCGGGCGTACATGCGCCTTGAGAAGCTGTTTTTGAAGTTGTTCACGATTGAGCCACGGGTGCCGATCAGGATCTTTCTCGATGCGAGCGAGAGCATGGCTTTGGGTGGAAAGTGGGATTATGCACGGCGGCTTGCCGCAGCCATTACCTATGTCGGGCTGGTGCGTCTGGATGCTATGCAGTTGATTCCGTTTCGTGGAGAGCTGGAAGAGGGAATGGCTTGTGGGGGCGGGCGACATCGATTCTCACCGGTGGCCGAATATCTGACTGCGCTCAAGACGGGTGGGAAGACCGATGTGACCCGTGTTGTGAGGGAGTTTCTTGGCGCGAACCGGCAGAAGGGGCTTGTCATTGTCATCTCTGACTTTCTGGGCGAAGAGGATTGGCTGAAGCCGCTGCAGTACATGGCGGATTTTGGGCATGAGCTGACGCTGATTCAGATTTGGGACGATGAGGACCGCACGCCCGGGGTGGAAGGGGATCTCGAGATTACGGAAGTGGAGTCTGGCAAGCAGGTGAAGCTTACTTTTGACGCGAAAGCGCGGGCGCAGTATACGGAAGCCTTTGACGCATATGCCGAAACGTTGCGGCATCTGGCGTTGCGTAATCAGGGACGTTATACGGGATTGCCGACCAGCACGAGTGTCGAAGCAGCGGTTTTTGGAGCACTGGTCGCTACGCAGGGGTTGCGCTAAATGGAATTTCTGAATCTCAGTTTTCTTGAGTTTTCGGCGCTTTTTGCGCTGGTGAGCGCTGCGGTGATTGCGCTTTATTTGCTCGACCGATCGCGGGTGAAGATCAAGGCGGCTACGCTGCGGTTCTGGCAGGCGGCGCAAGTTCCGCCGGTGCAGCAGCGTCGTCGTCGAATCCAGCAGCCCTGGAGCCTTTTGCTACAACTGCTGGCTCTTGCTTTGTTGTTGCTGGCGGCATCGCAGATACGTTGGGGTGGGGAGCGCTACACGCCGCATAACCATGTGCTGATTGTGGATGCTTCGGCGGCGAGTTCTGCGCCGACCCGGGCCGATGCGCGTACAGATGTGTTGACCGCTTCCAAGCGCAAGGCGCTGGCCTGGCTAAAGACTCTGCCCTCGCAGGACAAGGTGAGTGTTCTTGAGGCGGGTACGCTGATTACGCCCCGTACGTCACTTGAAGCCAATCGCGGGCTTACGAGCAAGGCGATTCAGAACCTGACAGCAGGGACTGGCAGCACGCGTATGGAAGATGCGTTTGAGTTCGCCGGTAACTTGCAGCGGCGTGCCGGTGGCGTGGCTGGTGAGATTGTGTATGCCGGGCCGGCGATGCTTGCTTCCGGGGAGACCCAGATTGGGAAGATTCCCCAGAATCTGCGGTTGCTGGTTACCGATACGTCTTTGAATAACCTGGGGATTCGCAAGGCTGGCGTGCGCCGGAGTCTCGATGACCTGAGTGTTTGGGATGTCCTGGTTACGGTTAAGAATTACGCCGCTCAGGCGCGGCCTTTGTCGCTGGGGCTTTCTTATGGTGGCGTGCCTGTGGCGAGTACGAATGCGACGCTGGCGGCTGGCGCAGAACAAACGCTGACTCTAACGCACCGGACGAAATCGTCGGGCGTGCTTGAGGTTAGGTTGCTTGGGCGTGACGATGTGGCGCTTGATGACCGGGTTGAGGTAGAGTTGCCTGCGCTGCCTAGCGTCAAGGCCAAGGTGTACAGCCGTGAGCCACAGGTCTGGCGGCCGTTGCTGGCAGCAAACCCGCTGGTGGAAGCTTTGTACTTTAGTCCGGAGCAGTATACGCCGCAGGCTGCGGATGGTTCGCTTCTGATCTTTGACGGGATCTCGCCGGCGAAGCCTGAGAAGTCTGCTTCGCTTTATGTGGTTAGTGGGACGCAAGACCTGGTGCTTAAGAGCTGGCGTACGGATCACCCGATTGCCGGCGGCATCCGGAGTCGTGACTTCCGTTTGAGCGGAGCCAAAGTTTTGAGTGCCGGTGCGGGCGAAGTGGCAGTGCTTGAGAGCGAGAGTGGGCCGCTGCTGGTTGCGGGCAAGGGTATTGTGCGGATTGGATTTCAGCCACTAAAGACTGCGATGCGGCAGGAAGTGACCGGGCCGTTGTTGATTGCCAATATTTTGCGATATCTGGCACCGGATAGCTACAAGCAGTGGGAGAGCGTGGCTGCGAGCCCGGGGGCGATTCAGTTGCCCGTAGGGGACGTTGACTTGAAGACGCTGCAGGTATTGACTGGTGACGGCAAGGCGCTGCCATTTTCGGTTGAGAACGGCATGTTGCGCAGCTTTATGCCTTACCCCGGAACGGTGCGGATCCTCGATGGTAGCCGCGAAGTGGTTTACTCACTGACGCTGCCAGATCTGCCTGACAAGAGCTGGGACGCGCCTTCTACGGTTGCCAGCGGGATTCCGCTCGATGGTGAGAGTGAGCCCGAGGCGAAGGAGCTATGGCGTTGGCTCGCGCTTGCAGGCGGCATTGTGTTGCTGATTGAGTGGTGGCTCTTTGCCAAGAAGCAGCGGATGTGGTTAAAGATTGCGGCCCTGGCTGTGATTGCGGTGGCTTTGTATGGCCCGGCGATTTCTTTGTTTGAGACAAAGCTCGCGGTGACGATTCTGGCCGATACTTCGCAAAGTCTGACGCAGCCGGATATGGATACGCTGGCCGAGCGGATTGGCCAGGTTCAGGGTGCTCGTGGCCGGCATATTGTGCGGGTGATGCCTTTTGCCCGTAGCGTGAGATCGATTACGGCCGATGAATCCGCCGGTGGGTTGAAGGCGACTGCGGGTGAGGCAGGAAGAGGCACTAATCTTGAGGCTGCGATTCGGGATGCGATCGCTTCTACGCCTGCTGAATTGGTGCCGCATTTTGTTGTGATCAGCGATGGCATGGAAACCGAGGGTAATGCGATGCAGGCGCTGTGGCAGGCGCAGCAGATGAATATCCCGATTGATACCTATGCGTTGCGTGGCCGCCAGAAGCCGCAGTTGAATATCGATGCGGTGAAGATGCCGCCACAGGCTTTTGCCGGTGAGAAGTTTCCGGTTGAGATCACTTTGAGATCTCCCAAGGAGACGACTGCACGGCTGGAACTGAGGGCCGAAGGCAAGACGATCGGTTCCGGGGAGTTGAAGTTGAAGCCAGGGGTGAATGAGTTGTCAATTACTTCTGCGGTGACGACTTCCGGTGTGATTCATCTTTCGGGCACGTTAGCCGCTGGGGATCTTGGCGAGGCTAGCTTCGATCAGGCGATGTACATCCAAAAGCCGCGCATGCTTTATGTTTCACAGGACCCTGCGGGAACGGACGTGAACTTCATGCGTGCAGTGGATTCTTATCAATTTGAAGTGACGAAGCTGAGTGAGTTGCCGCTGGATGCGATGCAGAAATACGAAGTGGTGGTTCTGAATAATCAGGATCTGCAAGGGTATTCTCCGAATGCCAAACTTGCGGTAGAAACCTATGTCAAGCGGGGTGGCGGCTTGCTGACGATTGCCGGTGAGCGCAATCAGTATCTCGAGAAAAAGCCGGGTACGCCTGAGGATCCTCTGGAGCGAACACTTCCGGCGAAGCTTGCGCCCCCGCGCAGCCCGGAAGGCACTTGCGTAGTTTTGATCGTCGACAAGAGCTCTTCGATGGAAGGCCGCAAGATGGAGCTGGCCCGGATTGCTTCGATTGGGGTGATCGAGAATCTGCGTCCGACCGATTTGGTTGGCGTCTTGATTTTTGATAACTCGCACCAGTGGGCTGTGCCGATTCGCAAGGCCGAAGACAAGGTGCTGATCAAGCGGCTGGTGGCCGGGATTACGCCCGACGGCGGTACGCAGATTGCGCCGGCGCTGGCTGAGGCGGTTAAGAAGATTGTGCCTGTGAAGGCAACTTTCAAACACATCGTGTTGCTGACGGACGGTATCTCAGAAGAGGGTGATTCGATAAGCCTCGCTCGTGAAGCTGGAGCTCAGCGCGTTACGATTTCTACGGTTGGGCTGGGGCAGGACGTGAATAAGGGCTATCTCGAGAAGGTGGCCCAATTCTCGAAGGGTAAGAGCTATTTCCTGACTGACCCGAGTGGCCTTGAGCAGATTCTCTTGCGGGACGTTATGGAGTTTACCGGGTCAACTGCGGTGGAAAAGCCGACGCAGGCGATTTTGATGCGCGCTGCGGAAATTCTGGAAGGCACGGGGATCGACAAGGCGCCGAACCTTAAGGGCTATGTAAAGTACGAATCTAAGCCTTCGGCTGATTTGCTGTTGACCGTGCCTGGCGAGAAAGCGAATACGCAGGATCCGCTGCTGGCTCGCTGGCAGTATGGCCTGGGCCGTGTCACGGTGTTTACTTCCGACGCCAAGAGCCGCTGGGCCGAGAACTGGATGGCCTGGGCTGGCTTTGACCGGTTCTGGGGTAATGTTTTGCGCGACTTGTTGCCGCACTCGGAGACCGAAGATTCTTCGTTGACATTCGACCCTACCAATCGCGAGCTTGAGGTGACCTATCGCCTAGCAACAGGCGAGGATTCGAAGGCGAAGGTGCCCGCGCTCTTTGTGTTTGGTGCGAATGGTTTTCAACAGCCGGTGATGGTGCAGAAGGTAGCGGCTGGTGTTTATCGCGGACGGATTTCGATTGGGGATCGTACGGGGTTGTTCCGGGTTCGCCCGGCTGAGGTTACACGACTCTTTCCTGAGGTGGGATTCTACCGGCAGGAAACTGAAGTCGTTGCATACGGCAATAATCCGGCTATGCTCAAGCAGATTGCGAGCTTCAGCGGGGGATTGTCAGAGCCTAAGGCTGGGGATGTTTTCAGAGGCGGTGGCCGCCAGATTGAGACCTCTCTTGCGCTGTGGCCTTTGTTGATTGGGCTTGCGATTCTGCTGAATCTGATTGAGCTGTTCTTGCGTAAGGGTGCGCGGGAGTACTTCGCCAAGGGCGGCGGTGCTGCCCAGTCGACGAGTCTTAACCCAGTCGAAGCTTCGTAACCGTTTCGAGGTGGAAGGTTTGGGGGAAGAGGTCGATGAGCACCATCTCGTCTACGTGATAGCCGGCAGCCATCAATACTGCGAGATCCCGTACTAGCGTCGATGGATCGCAGGAGACGAGGCGGAGCTCTGGAGACTGGATGCGAGCCAGTTGCTCGGCAGCTACTTTGCCCAGGCCGCTGCGAGGTGGGTCTGCAATGATGACGTCGGGCTTCTCGGTGAGATCGGTGAGGAAGGCCTCTACATTGGCTTGCGCCATGCGGATGTTTTCTACGTTGTAGGTTTTTGAATTTGCCTGGAGGTCGAACATGGCGACCTTGCCCGATTCCACTGCTGTGACGCGCTCGAAGGTCTTGGCAAGCGGGAGGCTAAAGAGCCCGACACCGGCGTAAAGATCAAGGACGTGTGAGCCACTAAGGTTGCGCACCGTGAGGTCTGCGAGGGCATCAACGAGGAAGCGGTTGACCTGGAAGAAGCTGCGATAGCTGACCTTCCAGTCGTAACCGGCACCCGGGTAGGTGATGGCGCCTGACTTGACGCCGGGAATTTCGTGCTCCAGCCAGTCAAAGAAATGCTTGGCGATGGGTGCGTTTGTGTCGACGACATTTAGCTGGACGTCAGTCTCGTTGGTGAAGACTTCGAGCGACTTGAGGAACTTGGGGAAGCGGTGATCCTTGGCGATCAGGTTTAGGACGCGGAGGACTTCATTGATCTTGGGTGAAGAAACCGGGCACTGATCCACCGGCACGAGTTTGTGGCTAGCGACTTCGAGGAAGCCGACCTTGCCGTCGTGGAAGTGGAACTGGGTGCGATTGCGGTAGCCGAGGGGCTCGCCGCTGATGGTCTGGATTTCGCGGTCTAGCTTGAGCTTGGCGCGGTCGAAGAGTTCGCGGAGGATCTCTCGTTTCCAGTGGAGCTGGTGCTCATAGGAGAGCTGTTGGTATTGGCAGCCTCCGCACTTTTCGAAGTGACGGCAGGGCGGCTCGACACGATCTGGGGAGGCTTCGACGATCTGATCGACGCGGGCGTCAATAAAGTTCGACTTGCTTTTCCAGGCGCTAGCCTCGACGAGATCGCCGGGCACCACCTTGGGAAGCAAGTAAACGCGGCCTTCGTGACGGGCAAGGCCAGCGCCGCCATACACAAGCTTTTCGATTCGAAAGGTTTGTGACGGGGATTCAGTGAGAGAATTGGAATTCGACATGAAAAAGAGGGTCTTATCGGGTGTGCAGCCCACCGGGAACCTGCACATCGGCAACTATTTAGGTGCGCTCAAAAACTGGACGAAGATTCAGTACGACTACGAGAGCATCTTCTGTATTGTGGATTTGCACGCGATTACAGTCTACCAATCGCCAGAGGAGCTGAAACGGAAGATCCTCGAAATCGCCGGAATCTTTCTGGCTTGTGGCATCGATCCGAAGCATTCGACGGTGATTGCGCAGTCGACCGTACCGGGCCATTCCGAGCTGTCGTGGTTGCTGACTTGCATCACTCCGATCGGCTGGCTGGAGCGGATGACGCAGTACAAATCGAAGGCTGCCGGACAAGAGACGATTCTCTCCGGGTTGATGCAGTATCCGGTCTTGATGGCGGCTGACATCCTGCTGTATCAGGCTTCGGTTGTGCCTGTCGGGGATGATCAGAGCCAACATCTGGAACTGGCTCGCGATATCGCGCAGCGTTTCAATTCGATGTATGGGCAGACCTTTGTAATGCCTGAGACGAAGCTTCCGACTGTTGGGGCTCGTGTGATGGGGCTCGATGAGCCTGAGAAGAAGATGAGCAAATCGGCTCCAGGAAGCGGGCATGCGATTGCGCTGCTCGATCCGCCGGATTTGATTCGCAAAAAGTTTAACCGGGCGACGACGGATTCTAATCCGCATGTGGATTTTGAAACGATGGGGCCGGGCGTTGAGAATCTGCTTGGCATCTATCAGGCATTTAGTGAAGTCAGCGATGACGAGATGAAGGACAAGTTTAGTGGGCTACGGTATGGGGATCTAAAGAAGACCGTGGCGGAGATGGTGGTGAGTCATCTTGAGCCGATCCAGAAGCGCTTTGCTGAGATTACGGCTGAGCCGGGGTATTTGGCTGGTGTGCTTGAAGAGGGGCGTGCTCGTGTGGCACCGATTGCCGAACAGACTGTGCAGTTGACCAAGCAGCGCATGGGTGTCTACAGCACCTGATGTCGTATGGCTGAAAACGCGGTTTCGCTCAAAGCTTATTGGACACTGTTGCGGACGAATCGTAATGTGCGGTTCTTGTGGTTCGCACAAGTGGTCAGCGAGATGGGCGATTGGTTTTACGCCGTCGCGATTTATAGTTTGTTGCTGGAGTTAACTGGTAGTGCGCGCAGCGTGGCCTTTGCTACGGTTGCGATGGTGTTTCCCCAAGTGCTGGTCTCGCCCATGGCTGGCGTGGTGAATGACCGGCTGAAGCGCAGGCAGGTCATGATTGTCGCTGATATTGCGCGCTTCTTCATCGTTGGGTCGATGATCTTTGCTCAGTCGGCGGATCGCATCTGGCTTATCTACTTGTTGATGTTTCTTGAAACCGTTATGTGGGCGTTCTTTGAGCCGGGGCGCTCGAGTCTGATGCCGAATTTGTGCCGCGGTGAGCGTGAGACGCTTGTTGCGAATGCTCTTGGTTCAACCACTTGGGCTGTGAATTTCTTTCTTGGCTCGGCACTTGGTGGATTGGTGGCCGTGAGCTTTGGACGAAATTCTGTTTTTGTGATCAACGCGTTTACCTTTCTGGTTTCGGCCTGGTTGCTGACAAGGATGCAGTTTGAAGAAAAGCATGTAGAGGGGCAGGGGCCATTGCGGTTTCGCGAGCTTTTTGATTTTTCTCCGATCATGGACGGCTGGCGGTATATTCGCGAGCATGAACGCTTGAAGCCGATTCTGTTGATCAAGGGCGGAATTGGCTTGATTGGGGCGAATTGGGTTTTGCTGCCGGTGCTGGGTGAAGGGCAGTTTCGTCTGGATGGTTGGGGGCTCGACTCCAGCCAGGCAGGAATGCTTGGGATGAGCACGCTGATGGGGGCTCGGGGAATCGGAAGCTTTATTGGGCCAATGCTGGGGGCACCGCTGGCGACGATGCAGCTGTCGCGTCTGCGGTGGGGCATCACACTTGGGTTTGCAATTGCCTGTGTTGGATATCTTGGATTGGGGATTGCGCCGAGTCTGGCGCTGGCGGCTCTGGCTGTGGTGGTTGGCCACGCGGGAACATCCATGAACTATGTGTTTTCTTCGACGCTGGTGCAGACGCTGAGTGAGGATCGATTCCGGGGGCGGGTGACGAGTACGGAGTTTGCGTTGATGATGACCTCTATTTCGCTCTCAAGCTTTTTTTCCGGCGAGGCGATTGATCGCGGCATGCCTGCGCAGCAGGTGGCGATTTGTGTTGCGGGTTTGACGGTGGTGCCGGTCTTGCTTTGGCTTTGGGCTACCCGGAAATGGTCGTGATCTTGGCGAAACCTTCAGCTTCTGTTGGGGGCTGAAGCCCTTTGAACATCTGTTCGATTACTTCCTCTGGAACGATTCGCTGCCGGTTGCGATTGCGTTTGAGTGCGAGATCGAGCGGGATGTCGAAATGGACTGCCTCGGCTATCGCATCATACCTGGCGATCAAACGAAGCCAATTCCTGCGGTCTCTCCGGCGCAGATTGGTGGCGTCGAGGATGGTGGGGGATGAGCCGATTTCAAGGCGAGTGCGCAAGAGGTGCCGCATCGCGCCGAAGACTTTGCCGTGAATGTTCTGGTTGGTCTCGTCTCCGCTGAGGACGAGGCGCATCTCGTCCGAGCTCAAAATTGTGCAGCCTTGAGCCTTGGCCCAGGTAGATTTTCCAGAGCCTGGAATGCCGATTAACAGGATCACCCTCGGTTGTGTCACTCTTTGAAATTAGAACAACTGTGGCGCTGCGTACGAAAATCCTCTGGCTTTGTCTCTTCCTGATCCCCTTGGCCTGGCAGCTTTGGGTGCCACCTTATGTGGGTCTGGCTGACAATGGAGACTTTGCAAAAGTTACGGGACGCTTTGCTTTGACGGCGGCTGATCCTGGGCCTCAGCCAACTTTTCACTTCTTTCACCGGCTGTGGCGGAGTGACGCTAGTTCGCTTTGGGTGAGCCCCTATTGGGGCGTCGAGGTTTGGCTGGCACAAGGGGCGCTGTATTTGAACCAAGCAAGGCCATTTGACATTCGGTGGCTGGGGTTGATCCATGTGCTGATTTTTGCGGGTGCGGCCTGGTTGCTGATTCAGAAGCGAATTGCTGCGAATGTGTTTGCTGTAGTCGCGCTAACAGACGCTGCCTATGTGACCTACTTCCAGAGTTTCTACTTTGATGCGGCGAGTATTGTTTTCCTGTTGCTGTTTTTCGCGGCCTGGTGGTCTGAGCGCCCGTGGGTGTTGGCGGTGGCGGGGTTTGGTTTTGCGCTGGCCAAGGCACCTCACGCACCGCTGGCGATCCTGCTTGCGTTGATCTTGCTGCTGGAGCGCAAGCGGAGGTTTTTGCCTGCCGCCCTTGTGCTGCTGGTTGGCGGCGGTTACATGTTGAGCCAAACCAAGGACGAATACAAGGCGACTGCTTACTACAACCTTGCCTTCTTCAAACTAGGGCCGATGGATCGTGCGGCACTCGATGCACTAAAGATCAGGCCCGAGGATCATCGCCTGCTGGGTACACATGCGTTCATGGCGGAGAGCCCGGCGCAGAACAACGAGTGGCTGAAGAGCTTTTATCCGCAGGGTGGTTACGGCAACGTGTTGGCTTATTACGCGAGCCATCCGCTGGTGGCCGTGAAGGTGTTGTGGTCTGATTTGGCGACTGAGGCGACGCAGATTCGGGCGGTCAATCTGGGCAACTATGAACGATCTACCGGCAAGCCTTACTGCGCGCTCTCGACTAGCTTCGGCTGGTACAGCGGGGCCAAGAGTTGGCTTTTTCGTGTTGTGCCCTGGCACCTCTTCCTTCTCGTTCCATTGGCTGTCTGGGTGGTGGGAAACAGGCCATTGCTGTGGGCAGTGCTGACCATTGGAGGCTATGAATTTGCTGTGGCGTCACTTGCGGATGCGTGTGAGACCTATCGCCATCTGCTGCTTTTTCATGTTGCTTACGACCTTCTGATCTTCATGGCAATTTCTGAAATCCAATCGAAACGGACTTCATCGGTATGATGGGGGATTGGAACCAATAGACGTACAGAAGAAGAGCGTTCCATCTATGAGCCAGAGGCTTGGCTGGCAGGGGATTCTCCTGCTTGTAGTGACTAACCTTGCCTCGCTCGGCATCCTGATTTGGGTGTTGCAGGATGTGAAGCTGGCCGAGATATGGAAAGAGATCAAACAGATGCACTGGGGCTGGGTGGCTTTGGCTGCGATCAGCGACATTCTGGTTTACGTCTTGCAAGGCTGGCGCTGGAGCATCCTGCTGCGACCGATTTCCGATATCCCGATGATGCGAAGCGTGCGTGCGATCTATGTCGGGCTTTATGCCAATGAAGTGCTTCCCTTTCGCAGTGGAGAGATCATTCGCTGCTATTTGCAGTCGCGGTGGGGGCATTTGCCGTTTAGCGTGGTGCTGTCGAGTATCGCGATTGAAAGGATCTTTGACGGCATATGGTTGGTGCTTACGCTCAGCATCGTTGTGCAGTTTGTAGATTTGCCGCGCAGGGTTCGTGATGGAGGGTTTGCATTGATTCTGGTGGTGGGGTTGCTCGCGGCGGCACTTGGTTTCATTATTGCCTTCCAGAAGAAAGCCAAGGAGTTGGCTGCCCACTGGAAGTGGGGCGACAAGGCGAAGGTCTTTATTGAAGATTTGCAGGCCATGGGCGGATCGCGAAGCTTTTTCCAATCCTGGATAGCGAGTTTGCCGCATCTGCTTTCGATGACGATTCCGATCTATTGTGTTTTGAAGGCTTATGGCCTGACGGGTTTTTCGCTTTGGGATGCGGCAGTGATTAACGTGATTGTTCGTTTGGGTACGGTGATTCCGGGTGCGCCGGGGAACCTGGGTGTTTATCAGGGTTTGATTGTACTGGCGCTTGTATTTTTTGGGATTGACGAGAATGTGGCGAAGCGATTCAGCCTGATTATTTGGGGCATTGTGACGCTGCCATTATTGATTGCAGGGCTTATAGCGCTTTCGGTTACAGGATTCAAATTGAGAGAACTACAAGAGACGGCGAGCGCCGCTGAATCCAAAGGCCACATAGAATAGTCTTCTATGCGCTTGATTGCTTTACTTCTACTTGCAGGGCTGACTTTGCCCGCCCAGCTTCGTGTGATTGCGTTTGGAGCCCACCCTGACGATTGCGACATTGGGGCTAGCGGGCTTGCAGCGAAGCTCGCCGCGATGGGGCACAAAGTCAAATTTGTGTCGGTGACCAATGGTGATGCAGGGCATCAGTCTACTGGTGGCGGGGCGCTGGCGAAGCGTCGACGAGCCGAGGCGATGGAGTCTGGGCGCAGACTTGGGATCGAGTACGAAGTGCTCGATAACCATGACGGCGAATTGTTGCCCACTCTCGATGTGCGGCTACAGATTATTCGACGGATTCGGCAGTGGCAGGCTGATGTCGTAATTTCACCTCGCACGAATGACTATCACCCGGATCACCGTAATACCGGTGTGTTGTTGCAGGATGCCGCGTATATGGTGATGGTGCCGAATGTGGCCTCCGATACGCCTCCGCTTAAGAAGAATCCCGTCTTTGTGCACTTTCAGGATCGCTTCAAGACTCCCACTCCATTTCGTCCCGATATCGCGATCGACATCACCGATGTCTTCGAGAAGAAGGTAGATGCGCTCGATTCTCATGTGAGCCAGTTTTACGAATGGCTGCCCTGGATCGATGGGTACCTCGATCAGGTGCCTGCCGGTGCTGCGGAGCGTAAGGACTGGCTGCGCAAGCGGATTTCGCGGCCGATTACTCCTGCTGTGCGCGCTGCCCTTGAGAAGTGGTACGGCAAGGACCGCGGAGCGGCGATTCAATACGCGGAAGCGTTTGAAGTGAGTGAGTATGGATCGCAGCCGAGCGAGGAGACGCTGCGCAAGCTCTTCCCAATGGTGGGCAAGTAGTGGACAGGGCGGCAATTCCATCGGTTGATTTGCTGCTGCGAAGTGTTGTGCCGAAGTATCCGCACATAGCTCGCGAGCGACTTTTGTCGGTTGCTCGCGAAGTGCTGCAGGCAGTGCGCGAGATGGAATTGCCGATTGAGGAGATTGAAGCCGAGATCGGGAGGCGTGTCGTTCGTCTGAGTACTCCTTCACTGCGTCGAGTAATCAATGCGACTGGCGTCGTGTTGCACACCAATCTGGGACGTGCGCCGTTGCGGGCCTTTGAGCCAGTAGCAGGATATTCAAACCTTGAATATGACCTGGCGACGGGCAAACGTGGGAAGCGGGATGAACACTATGTTCTGCTTTTGACGGAACTGCTGGGTGTGGCTGCGATCGCTGTCAACAACAATGCGGCTGCGACCTATCTGGTGCTCAAGGCTTTGGCCGAGGGCGGCGAGGTGGTGGTGAGCCGTAGTGAGCTGGTAGAGATTGGCGACGGATTCCGGATCCCCGACATCATGGAGCAGAGTGGGGCTCGACTGAAGGAAGTGGGTGCTACGAATCGCACTCATTTAGAGGATTACGCGCGCGCGATTTCTGCATCGACGAAGATGTTGATGCGGGTTCACCCGAGCAATTTTCACCAAACGGGCTTCGTAGGCAAGCCGACGCTGAAGGAGTTGGCTGGTCTTGCTCAAGAGAAGTCGCTGCCCTTCTATGAAGATCTGGGTAGTGGTTGTCTGATGGATCTGAAGCCGCACGGCGTGGATGAGCCGCTGGTGAAGGATAGCCTTGCAGCGGGCGTCAACCTTGTTTCTTTCTCTTGCGACAAATTGCTTGGGGGACCACAGGCTGGCATTATTGCCGGGGATGCAGAGCTTGTAGGGCGGATTCGCAGGCATCCGATGTATCGGGCATTACGGCTGGACAAGCTTGCGGTGCAGGCCTTGTCGGACTCGTTGAGGGCACTGGTTGTCGGTGATTACCTGAGCTTGCCGGGATTGCGGATGTTGATGTTGCCGCTGGCAAAGATCGAAGCCAGGGCCCGTGCCATGGCGCCCAGAATTACTGGCGCGAATGTGATTGAGGGGGAGAGTGTGCTCGGGGGCGGGTCGACTCCAGATCAGAGTATTCCGACCTGGCTGATTGCGATTTCAGGGCCTGTGAGACGCCTTGAGAAACAACTTCGCGCCAGCAACCCAGCGGTTGTGGCGCGAATAGAAAAAGATCAATTGTTGATCGACTTGCGAACCGTCTTTCCCGAAGACGACGAAACGCTAGCCGCTATGCTTGAACGTTATGCGCGTTCCATGTAGGTGGCTTCAGCGGTGTTGACTCGGATTCTCTCGCCCTGTTCGATGAACTGGGGCACGGAGACAACGAGGCCAGTTTCGAGAGTGGCGAGCTTGCCGACGTTTGAAACACTGGCACCCTTGAGGCCGGGTTCGGTTTCTACGATCTTAAGGTCTACCGTTGGGGGCGGTTCTACGCTGATGGGTTTGCCCTCGTAGAAGGTTACCGTGACAGGGAGATTGTCGATCATGTAGTTGGCGGAATCACCAACGAAGTCGGCTGAGAGCTGAACCTGTTCGTAGTTCTCGGTGTTCATGAAGTAGAAGTATTCGGCGTCCTTGTACATGAACTCCATCTTCTGTTCGTCCATCATGGCTTTTTCGACTTTGTCTTCTGAGGCGAAGCGGTGCTCGTTCATGGAGCCGCTGCGCAGGTTGCGCATCTTAACTTGAACGAAACCGCGCAGGTTGCCCGGCGTCCGGTGGGTCATCGTGAAAACCGAATAAAGGTCGTTGTTGAACTTGATGACCATGCCGGTGCGAATTTGTGTTGCAGAAATCATAGGTGTCCGACTTGCTATTTTAGCATTTTGTGGCCTATTTTATTAGGCTTGGCCCATCGCCGGGATTGTCGTACTATGAAGCAAAATGATTCCAGAGTTCATAGCCGAAGGCCTGACATTCGACGACGTCCTCCTCGTACCCGCGCGAAGCTCCGTTTTGCCCGCGCAAGTTGAAACCAAATCGAACTTCACGCGCACGATGAATATCAACATCCCGCTGGTGAGTTCAGCGATGGATACCGTCACGGAGAGCCACCTGGCAATCGCGCTGGCACAACAGGGTGGGATGGGAGTGATTCACAAGAATCTCTCGATCGAGCGACAAGCCGAAGAAGTAGACAAAGTGAAGCGTAGTGAAAGCGGGATGATTGTCGACCCCGTCACTATCGACCCGGACCAGCGGATTCAGGATGCACTGGATTTGATGCGACGATACCGGATCAGCGGCGTGCCTGTGACTAAACACGGCAAGCTGGTTGGCATCCTGACCAATCGTGATTTGCGCTTTGAGACTCGCTACGATTTGCCGATCAAGGACCTGATGACAAAGGACAACCTCATCACGGTGCCAGTTGGCACCACGCTTGAGGATGCTGAGTTGATCCTTCATAAGCATCGCGTGGAGAAGTTGCTGGTGGTGGATGATGAATACACTCTGAAGGGCCTGATCACGGTTAAAGACATTCAGAAGAAGATCAAGTACCCGCATAGCGCCAAGGATGACAAGGGGCGCTTGCGAGTTGCTGGCGCGGTTGGGGCGGGTAAGGATTATTTTGATCGCGCCAAGGCGCTTGTAGACGCTAAAGTGGACGTGCTGGTGATTGACAGCGCTCATGGACACTCTGAGGGTGTGATGGCTGCGCTCAAGCGGATCAAGGAAGCTCTGCCGCATATTCAGGTGGTTGTTGGCAATGTGGCTACTTATGAAGGTGCCCGCGACTTGATCGAGCTTGGAGCCGATGGAATCAAGGTGGGGATTGGGCCGGGATCGATTTGCACGACGCGTGTGGTGAGTGGTGCCGGTGTGCCGCAAATTACGGCGATTGCGGAGTGTGCCAAGGCGACGCGGCCGGCGGGCGTGCCTTTGATTAGTGATGGTGGCATCAAGTTTTCTGGTGATGTGACGAAGGCGATTGCCGCTGGTGCGGATTGCGTGATGATTGGAAGTCTGTTTGCCGGGACGGATGAGAGCCCGGGTGAGACGATTCTGTTTCAGGGCCGTACGTTCAAGACTTATCGAGGGATGGGATCGCAGGGTGCGATGGCGCAGGGTTCCAGCGAGCGTTATGGACAGGAAGGCGCGGGCAAGCTGGTGCCAGAAGGCATCGAAGGCCGCGTGGCGAGTAAGGGGCCGCTCGGTGAGTTGGTGTTCCAGTTGGTTGGAGGCTTGAGGGCTGGCATGGGCTATTGCGGGGCGGCGAATATTCGCGAACTGCAGGATAAGTCAAAGTTCTTGCGGGTGAGCCCGGCCGGGTTGCGCGAGAGCCATGTCCATGACGTGATCATCACCAAGGAAGCGCCGAACTACCGGCTGGAATAGGGATTGAAACGTTGAGTGAATCTGACCTGAACGTATTTCTTCGCAATGTCGTAATCAAGGATTACAAGAGCATCCATGCGTGCGATGTGGACCTTTCGCCGTTAACTTTTCTCGTCGGTCCCAACGGTAGCGGCAAAAGCAATTTTTTGGATGCGATCCGGTTTGTGAAGGACTCGCTCCGAAGTTCTGTTGAGCAGTCGATTCGTGAGCGAGGAGGAATTGACAATGTCCGCCGTAGAAGCTCAGGACGGCCAAATCACTTTCATATCCGTTTGGAAATCGAAGTTAACGCGCGTTTCGCTTTTAAGTACCATTTTGAAATTGGTGCAAGATCGGGTGGCGGATTCTCAATCCAAGCTGAGCAGTGCAATTGGGAAGATTTAAAGGGAAAACAGCAAGGTCACTTCATTGTGAATAAGGGCAAACTGCTTGACGCAAGTATTCCAAATCTTCCGCCAGTCCCAGCTGATCGACTTTACCTAACCAACGTCTCGGGTTTCCCGGGCTTCAGGACCCTTTACTTTGCGCTCGAGACAATGGGATTTTACAATTTGAATCCCGACAGCATCAAGGCTGCTCAGTCGCCAGACTCCGGTGAGCTACTCACTAGAGACGGCTCCAATCTTGCTTCAGTGATCCATCATCTCGGGCGCATTGACCCGGCGCAAAAGCAGCGCTTAATTGAATATCTGTCGCACATTGTTCCGGGAATTGTTAAGGTTGAGCGCGAGGCAATGGGGCCAATGGAGAGCCTCAACTTTCTACAAAAGGTAAACTCGTCTAAAGTCTCCAAGAAATTTTGGGCCTTGAGTATGTCAGACGGAACTCTACGGGCGCTTGGCGTATTAACTGCGCTTTTTCAAGTAACTGGCCGCAAAGATCTCTTGTCTCTAGTTGCTATTGAAGAGCCTGAGATGGCCTTGCATCCTGGGGCGGCGGGTGTGCTGCTTGATGCGCTGCGAGAAGCATCCATGGACCGCCAAATTTTAGTTACGAGCCATAGCCCCGAGTTGTTGGATCGGAAAGATATCGACCCGGAATCTATTCTGGCAGTAATTCAAGATGAGGATGAGACGAAAATCGGAAAATTGACCGAAGGGAAAAAGAATCTGCTTAAGAAGCAGATGAGCACCGCTGGGGATCTGCTACGCCAAAATCATTTGCGGCCTGATCTTCGGGCGATTCCTTCCGACGCAAAGCTTCAACTGAAGCTTAGGTTTTAGCTGGTGGCGGCAAGCATCGCAACTATTGTCGAAGGGCATGGGGAAGTAAAGGCTCTTCCTGTTCTGTTGAGGCGTTTGCAGGTCGTAGCTGAGTTTAGTGACTATCTCGATATTCAAAGCCCAATCCGTATCCCTGCAGATGCCTTCTTCGACTCAAATAAGCTTTCGAAATATCTGGAGATAGCCATTGCTGACCGGGAAGATCGGCATTTGGTTCTGCTCCTTCGAGATGCCGATGATGAATGCCCCGTCGAGGTGGCGAACAACATCCTGGCTATCGTCGCCGAAATTGCCAAGGTCGAGGTTCTGGTGGTTGTGGCGAAATGTGAGTATGAATCCTGGTTTATCGCTGCCGCACCATCGCTTGCAGGGAAGCGAGGACTTCCAAATGACTTGAGTGTTCCAGGAAATCATCACTCAATTCGCGGTGCCAAAGAATGGTTAAGCAGAAGGATGGGGCAACGAAGAACTTATGGTGAGACTGTTGACCAGCCAGCCTTTTCTGGGCTCATGGACCTGAACATGGCTTGTGCCAATCCGAGCTTCCGTCGTTTTCACGACCGGGTCTTAGCCTTTTTGCGAGGCGGCTGAGGCAGGCCTCCGACGGTGGCTGGCAGCGTGCCTTTTGCGAGGCGGAGAGTTAGCGAGTCGCCTGTTTTGGCG
>ENA-ORBV01003471-ORBV01003471.1-microbial-mat-metagenome-genome-assembly--contig:-NODE-3471-length-31487-cov-8.241897_pt1 | contig 31487 bp, 26 predicted proteins | sample MGYA00237777_ERZ505514 | MGnify/ENA primary metagenome ERZ505514 (study PRJEB26160, sample SAMN06269048) | microbial mat metagenome | isolation source: Oligotrophic lake microbial mat | place... | reverse complement strand
GTTCGATAGGTACCGATCGCGTCGTACGCTTCGAGCCCAAAGCCAATCGGATCCATCATGCTGTGGCAACCCGAGCAAGCGGGGCTGGCCGAATGTGCGGCAAAGCGTTCACGCGTGGTCAGGTTGGGATCGGGCGCGGGAGGGTCAATTTTGACGTTAGGTGGTGGCGGCGGGAGGGGTTGGCAGAGCATGCGCGTGCGCACAAACTTGCCACGCTTCACCGGGGCAGACTCATCTTCCTTGGCTTGCAGGGCGAGCAGCGAAGGGAGTGTGAGCATCCCGGCGCGCCCCACGGAACTCACGTCCGTCTTGACGAACGTGTCCCCCATGCCCGGATCAGGAACCCCGTAAATCGGCGCTAAGCTGCTGTTGACGAAGGCGAAGGGTGCCGAGAGCAAGGTCTTTACGGTGCCGTCACCCTCCCACATCACCGACGCTACGAAGCGGTCCGTCGAGGCTTCCATCGCAGATTTCTCTGCCGACGCGAAGGCGGGAAACAGGTTCGCGTCCTTCAGCAGTCCACTCATATCCGAAACCAAAAACCACTGCTCGAGAAACTTGCCAACGTTGGCTTGAGCACGGGGCAAAGCGAGCAACCGTCGTGCTTGGGCTTCGATTTGAACGGGAGTGCTGAGGGCATTGGCATCTGCCGCCTGCATCAGCTCTGTATCGGGCAAGGAACCGCTAAATAGGTAGGAAAGCTCGGAGGCCACTTCGTACGGGGAGAGCGTCCGCGCTGCCGCGCCAGCGCCGTATTCCATTCGATAAAGGAGGGCTGGGGATTGGAGCATCGCCTCCAGCACGCCACGGATGCCGGCCTCGTACGTATCCGTCGTGCGTACGAGATCGTACAGAGCGCGATAGGCGCCATTGTCCTTGGCGCTCAGTGGCTGGCGGTGAACCTGCTTCCCAAACGCGTCGATGAACGTGTTAGCGCAGTCTGACTCCGCCCGAGGGGCAGCGCAGGGAGCCAGCATTGAAATGTTCGCTTCGCTAGCCAGGCGAGTGGCCATGGTAGCATACTGCGAGCCTAGAACGGCTGACACAGTGAGCGCAGAACTGAAGTTGCTGTAACCAAGTGCGCGGGTATCTGGGATCAGAGGATCAGCGGGTGGCGCCGCTAGCCCTAGAAGATCCTGCACGGTGGTGCGATATTCGTCGTTAGTCAGCCGTCGTAAGGCAGTGGGGCCAGGAGCACCCGCTGGGATGACGAATGCAGGCTGAGCCCCAGTGCCAGGGGAAGCCCCGCCCGCGGCTGGATTGCCCGCGCCGCCCGTGCCAGGTGTCCCAACCGACGAGCCGCCGCCGGAGCCAGAAGAGACGTTGGAGCCGGGGACGTTGTTCCCATCAGACGGTACGCGTTGCTTTTGGCCTGAGCCGACATTGGCAGTGCATCCGGTAGCGGCCAGGCAGGTCAAGACAGCCACGCCAAGTCGCACTAAGGTTTCACGAGGATCCCGGATGGCGGGGTGGCGAAATAGTTCCGATGTATGCAGTCGATGCATGTGGACAAACCTCCGACCTGAGCCTGCTCAACACGGCCGCTTCGGCCCTTGCTGATGTCTGCGTCTCCGTAGTCTAGCAGTCGTAGTCTGAATTGCGGCTCTCACTTCCTGGCAAAGAATTGTTGGATCCTGCTGGCTCCAGGCCGCCTTTCAGCGAATCAGGTGAAACCGCCACCAAAAAGCGCCAGCATAGAGCGATGCCGCGACCCAACGCTCGACTCAAGGTTTGGAAGCAAAGCTCGGGCAACGTCGCTTCGAATGAACGGTCTTTCGTGCTTGGCTCCGATCAGCTGGTTTCCGTCCCTGGGCGTCCGAGTGGTCCATCCGACGCTCACATTCACGGAGGCGTGGAGCTTGGGGCCATCACTGAAGGCCCTGCGGTGCTGTATGCCAACGGGGTACACTACGACCTGCAAGAGGACGATAGCTTAGTGCTGGACTCGGCGATTCCCCATCAGGTGGGCCCGGTCGCTGGCGGCCGCTTTCGCTATGTGTACGCTCACCTTTCGCACGCAGCTGTGCTCAGCATCCACCCGCCCGAAAGCGGACTGGCTCTGGCGCGGGCCACGCGCTCTCGCACGCCACTCATTCTCAAGCGCCAGCCGCAAATAGCCGCGCTCCTCGCTGAAGCTTTCGTGCTCCAATCCCAAGCCGATCCGTTCGATCGAGCTATTGCCTGGTCAAAGACCATCGCCGCGCTGGTTCAAGCTGTTCGACACCAGCAGTTGCCCCACGCGGTCCAAACGACACCAGCCACGCCGGCTGGCAATGAAGCCGTGTTCTCGGCGGTGCAATTTATCCATGAGCACTTTCACGAGCCGATAGGTGTCGTCGAAATTGCCAAGCATTGCTCGCTCAGCCCATCACGACTCACCCACCTGTTCTCCGAGGTCATGCAGTATTCTCCCATTGAGTACCGCAACAAGATTCGAATCGATCGGGCCCTGGATGCGCTGCTCGGTACCGAGCAGCGAGTTGAAAGCATCGCTTTCGCTGTGGGATTTCACAGCCCTGGCGTGTTCTATCGCGCGTTCAAGAAGGCGACCGGCGGAACGCCTGCCGAGTTCCGCAAACCTCAACTGGACGGAGAAAGCTAGCGTGACCGCTTCCGCTGCGCCCCCGTCGAACTCAGCTTTAGTGAGCCGAATTGCTTAGCAAAAGGAGTATTCATATGCGAGCTAAGGGTGATGTGTTTCGCGGCCTCACGCTCCAGCCGGCACTGGATTATCTCGACCTTCGTTCCACGGCTCCGCCGTTCGAGCAGAGCACGACTCCGAGTGTTGTCGTTTCTAGTCAGGGTGTTCCGTGTGGCGGCGCAGCTGATCAGACGATTTGCAATGCTGCCTTTTCGAAGGCTCCCAACAGCAGGAGCTTTCTGCTCGATCAGTGTGTCCAGGTCTGCACGGGCTACTACATGCTCGCCACGCGCGGTGATGAAGTTCTGGTTCTTGATACGCCGGAATCGGTCAAAGGCGTGCTGGGCGGCGCTTGAGTTGGTGGGTCTCTTCCTCCGGTGCGCAATAGTCGACAGAACGGGGTCAAGATTGCAGCTCAGAGGCAGGCGAACGGAACGGAAACGACGTCTTCGGCCACTTGTCGGCAGACCTCACCGTTGTTAATCACAATTCCGAGCGGGCATTTCCAGTCGCGAACGAAGCTCGACAGCGCCCGCACCTCGCGCGCTTCGACGCCAGCCTCGGGTCTCTGGGTTCGCTTGATCTCGATTGGGATAAGACCAAACTCGCCTTCGAGCAAGAGGTCCACCTCGGCACCGCCACCGGTTCGGTAGTGAAAGGCATCGTACGCAACACCCGTTGCGTCGAGCCCGCGCAGAATATTCTCAATGACCATTCCTTCCCACGAGGCACCGGAGCACGGATGACTCAGCAGTGAATCAAGGTCAGGAATGCGTAAGAGATGGTGCAGAAGACCGCTGTCACGCAGGTAACCTTTGGGGTGCCTCACAAGTCGTTTCAGCGAGCGGCGATCCCATGCGGGCAAGGTCCTCCACACGAAGGACCCGTGAGCAATCTCGAGGTAATCTTTGGCTGTTGGCTGGGAGACACCGAGTGCACGGGCGATGTCGGCCATGTTCACAATGGTTCCGGAAAGGCCCGCCAACAGACGCACGAAGGTTCGGTAGCGTTCACGGTTCAATCCCGGAAACACTCGATCCACGTAAGTCCGCACGTAGGCTTGAGCCCAAGCTTTGTGGAAACGCGGCGACTTTTCGAGCCAAGGTTCAGGGTATCCACCTTCGAACCAGTACCGGTGTAGGTCGCGAACCGAGAATCTGGGAACGCAATCATTCAGAACGTTGGCTGCAGTTAACTTACCACGGGCGAGCATCTCAGCGAAGGGCGCGTTCGGAGCGGCCAATGCCTCGCCTGCGGTAAATGGGGACAGCTCAATGATTCCCACACGACCTGCTAGGCTTTCTGAGATCGCTCGTACGAGTGCCGGCGAGCTCGACCCAGTCACAACAAAGCGACCCTTCTTGTGGCGTTCGCGATCCACTTCGACACGCAACGCCGGGAAGAGACTTGGCAAAACCTGCGCCTCGTCGAACGAAACCTCGTTGGGATGAAGCCGCAAAAAGAGCGCGGGGTCTCGCGCGATCACACAAGAGCATGTCCCTGCGATCCCGAAGTTACGACCCATTCGGAGCCGACCCGATTGGGTATGCGAAGTGCTGTCACCGAGCACCAAACGTTGGGATCTTGGCCCGAAGCTCCAGGCGTACTTGAGTGCTGGCGTGCCCTACTATTGGATACTGGATCCCGCTGAGCAGAAGCTAACGGCGCATGCGTTGGCTGGTGATGTCTATGAAGTGATGGGGGTAGTCACTCGCTCGGCTCCTTCGACCTTGCCCCCATTCCCGGAAGCCGTGTTCGACATGAACGAACTCTTTCCGATCGCTATCGAACAATAGGTACGAGCTGAGGCAACCCTAGTGGGGTTCGCTCAGATGTCCCAACCCGCGCGACCGCCCTTGTGGGTCCGCCTTGGGTAGGGCTTCCGACGGGCACTGGAGCGGCGTTGGCCCACTCTTACTCGTGCCTGGGGGGGACGCTGCGGAGTCCACCATCGGCGCGAAAGGTCGCAGGGCCCCACTCACTCTGGATCCGCTGCTTAGCCCTTGCGTTCAGTCGCTGAACAAGCCAAAAACAGCCTCCCATGACTCAAAGGCCCCTTTCTGGCGTGTTTACGGCGCTCGTTACTCCGTTTTTGGCGGACGTGGATAAGATCGATTGGGGCGCCTTCGAGAAGCTTCTGGCCTCTCAACTGGAAGCCAAGGTGGCGGGCGTTGTGCCGTGTGGCACCACGGGAGAAACGCCGACGTTAACCGAAGATGAGCAGCTCGAGATCATTCGCTTCACCGTGAAGCATGCCAAGGGGCGGACATTTATTTTGGCCGGTACTGGCAACAACTCGACGCACGATAGTATTCATCTCTCCAAGCGCGCGGTGGACGCCGGCGCTGATGCCGTGATGATCGTGATGCCGTATTACAATCGGCCCTCGCAGGCGGGCCTGCTCAGGCATGTGGAGTTGATTGGCAAGGCGATTTCGGTGCCCATCGTGCTGTACAACATTCCGCATCGTTCTGCGGTCAGCTTGGAGCCTGAGACAACGCGGTGCATGCTGGAGGTTTGCCCACACATTATTGCAATCAAAGATGCAACGGGCGCGCTCTCGTATAGCCAGGATATGATTCCCCAGCTGCCGCCTCAGGTTTCGCTCTTGTGTGGAGATGATCCGCTCACGGTGCCGCTCATGAGCGTGGGTGCACGGGGTGTGATCAGCGTGGCGAGCAACCTTTATCCGCGCCAAGTCATGGCCGTTGTGGAAGACATGGAAGCGGGCCGTTTCGCTGAAGCTTTGCGCAAGCATCGCTTGTTGATGCCGGTTTATCGGGCTCTTTTTTGCGAGCCGAATCCGCAGCCGATCAAGGCCGCGTTGGCGCAGAAGGGGCTGATGGGGCCGTACGTGCGTTCACCGCTTGTGGAAGCGAGCCCAGAATGTTCTCAGCGTTTGCAAGCCACGCTCAGTGCGTATGAGGCCGCATGAAGCTCGCGATCCACGGTGCCACAGGAAGAATGGGTTTGAGTGTGGCGCGTCTCGCGCACGCGGCAGGTGATATTCAAATTGTTGGAGCGGTGTGCTCAAGTGTGGATCCTGCTGAGGGCCGTGATATTGGCGAACTCGCTGGTATCGGTCCGATCGGCGTTTTAGCTTCTTCCGATCTGGGCGCTGGCCTGCTCGGCGCCGAGGTGCTCATCGATTTTTCAACGGCATCCGCCATGCCCGGCTTGCTCGCGTTGGCGGCGAGGCAGAAGGTTGCAATTGTCAGCGGAACAACGAATCTTGACGCGGCTGGGCGTCATGCGCTCGATAAGGCAGCAGAGTCGGTAGCTGTGCTGTGGGCTGCGAACATGAGCTTGGGCGTCCAAGTCTTGGCTGAGCTGGTGCAGCAAGCTCTGCGGCGCCTCGGCCTAGGCTATGATGTGGAAATCGTCGAAGCGCATCATCGGCGTAAGCTGGATTCGCCTAGCGGAACGGCGCTCAGGCTGGCTGACGCGGTGAAGCAAGTACGCCAAGATGCGCGTTTTCTGCCGGGGCGCGAGGGCGAAGTCGGGCGAAGAACGGACGAAGAGGTGGCCATTTTGGCGATTCGGGGTGGGGATGTGATTGGAGATCACACCGTCCACCTACTCGGACAAGGCGAGCGTCTGGAGCTCACCCACCGCGCATCGAGTCGCGATCTTTTTGCACATGGCGCACTCAGCAGCGCCCGCTTCCTTCGTCAGAAGTCCGCGGGCCTCTACAGCATCGCTGATGTGCTGAGTTCTTAAGCTTTGCCAGAGTTGGTCCCCCCGGACCAAACCGTCAAGCCTTGCGAGAGTTGGTCCCCTTCGGGCCAAACTCCGCATTGATGTCAGGATCGCCATTTGCTTCGGCGCTTTCATCGGCGTTGCCGTCGTCGGAGCTCTCTTCGCCTTCGCCGTCTTCATCGGATTCATCCTTGTCGGATTCATCCGCAAAGCTGGACACCCAACCCGCCGGAATACGCTTCTTGAAACTCCAAACCAGCCCGTAAAGACCCAGCAAAATGCCCGGGATACTCAGCACTTGGCCCATCGTCAGCATTCGCTGTACTTCGCCCGGCTGATACTCTTTGACGAATTCAACCAGGAAGCGGCCCGAGAAATACAGCGCAAAGTACAGCGAGATCATCGCACCGCGCGGGCGTTTCTCTTTACCAAGCTTCTTATCAGCCAGGTAGAGCACGCCCAAGATCGCAAGCCCCATCACAAACTCATAGAGCTGACTTGGGTGTCGATATTGGATGTTCTGACCGTGATCGTAACGGAGAAAGCGCACACCCCAAGTCTGATCGGTGGCTCGACCGACAATCTCCGAATTGAAGAAATTTCCAAGTCGCACCAACGCGGACCCGAGCGCGCCCGAGAAGGCAAAGCGATCACAGCCCTCCAAGTACGAAATCCCGCGGCGTTTGGTGAACAAATACATCGCCGTGGCTAGGCCCAAGGCAGCGCCATGGCTCGCAAGCCCACCCGTCCAGATCTTGAAAACCCACAAAGGATCATCCAGCGCCTGATCGAGATCGTAGAAAAGCACGTGACCCAGGCGGGCGCCCACCAACACACCCAGCACGCCGTAGATGATAAAATCTCCGGCATCTTCCTCATCCCCGCCACCCCGCCGAATTTGCCAATTGAGCAGCGCATAGCCCCCCAAGAAAACCAAGACGAAGAGTAGGCTGTAGTATCGGAGCTCCCAGCTACCGATTTTTAAGAGCGCAGGCTCTAGATTCCAATCAAACTTGGGCACGCTGATTCCTTTCCGTCAGAACGACGACGGCGCGCAGCATAGTGATGGCGGGGAGCTTGAACAGTGCTCAACGCGCTTTCGTGTCGGGCCTAGGGTTGAGCGCTCGGGTCAGGGCTGAGTTTTTACAAATTCGGGCTAGTTTTGGCTCGGATTCAAGACCCTTCAGAGTTTGGGCTAGGTCCGAAGGGCGAGGGTTTGGCCACAAACTTACGGAGGGCTCTGCCAACGAGGCGAGGAGCGTGTGTCCTTCAGCGAGTTTCGGGCAAAGAGCCTGCTTGTCCTTAAAGAGTGAGGCGTAGCGCAAACCGAGCAGAGCTGAGAGCAATTGGGCTGCTCGCGCTTGTTGTGGGAATAGCTCGCCTGCTCTTTGCTCACTCAGGTTAGAAAGATCGATGACTGCCTTCAGTTCAGACGCCGTGCTCTCCTTGCTCTGCCACGCGAGGAAGCTGCGCAGAATGGAGACCTCAAGCCAAAGCTTCGGTTGGACGCCAAAGCTCAGCTCTGCGGAGAGTGCTTGGAGTTCAGCCTCGCCACCCGCTCTCAATCGACTGTCTGACGAGAGCGCTGCGAGCGCGAGCGTTACGCGGACGTGCGCGAGACGCACTTCGGTGGGCGCCTGTTCACCGGAAGGCAAGGCGAGGTCTAGCTCGTGCAACGCTTCGTTGAGGGTGAGCGCGGTGGGTTCAATCCTGCCTAAGAATGCGAGGATGAGGCCCAGTGCTTCGTGGTGTTCGCGCCGATTCGGCGGTTCCCGAGCCAGCAGCAGGCCGCGGAAAAGTGCCGCAGCCTCGCGGAGCTCGGAAGCGTTCTCTTGTTTCACGCCGAGCTCCTGTAAGCTCCGCGCGAGGTTCAACGTGATGGTTTGGCGGCGGATTGGCGAGAATTGGGGGAATGTCCGCGCACAACGCAAGCGAGCCGGCGCTTGCTTCAGGAGGCCCAAATCTCCGCGTGAACTGGCATCCCGAAAACTCAGCTCGCCGAGATAGGCGTTCATCAGTGCTGCTGGTTCAGTTGAGCAATCGGTGTCCAGAGGGCGGTGCGACTTGTACGCGCGTTCGCAGGCTTCCCGCGCCTGAGGTCCGACTTTGGCAGACAATCGGAGTGCGCTCACGGCTGTCTGGCACACGAGAACTCGGAGCTTCTGGCTTGAAGGTTGCGACGCTTCCTGATGACTGGACAAGACGCGTTCAAACCCCGCGAGTGCCTGCAAGATCTGCGAGGCGTCTTGGGTCAATTCTCCTACGGAGAGCAGCGCTCTGGAGCGGCCCTCTTCGGCGATGGCTTGGGTGGGGCGGTCCGTGCTCGATGCTTGCACATCAGCGAAATGTGCCGCTGCCTGAAGGAGCAGGGCGGTGTTTTTTTGCTTATTCCCCAAACGAAGCTCCGTGCTCGCCAGGCCAAGCTCGGCCGTGAGCCAGGGTCCGGATTGGTCCTGCTTGGAATAGAGTTGAAGCGCACGCGCGTAACCCTTGTGGGCTTCTGAAAGCTCAGCCGGTGCAGGGTGCTGGGTGTCGAGCATTTGTGAGATATCAGCAGAAAATAGCGCGAGATCCGCCGCCCATAGCCGCGCTCTGGGTGTTGCGGGCACGGCGCTGGCGAGCTTCGCCAAGCGATCCCTCAAGCTGCGAGTCTTGAAGGATCCCTCGCCCTTGCTCGAAATTCTTGCGAACACAATCCCGCGAAACAGATCCAAGAAATCTCTTCGGGTTAACATACCATTCGCACCCGTCGGCCGTAGCTGTTCCGGCTCCGGGGCACCACGGGTGGAGGCAAACAGTGTGAACACCTGAGCTTTTGCGTCGAGTGCAAAGCCCCAAAGCAAGGTATCTTCGCCGCTCGGCTCCAACCTGGCCAGGGCCTCGCGGTGGCACTTCGCATACGGAATGGCCCGCTCATGGAGCCAGCAGGCCATCGGTGCGCTTTCCGTTCGAATCTCGAGCGTGTCACCGCCGAGGGCTTGGTTGAGCGAGTCAAACGCATCGATCACGAGATCTTGAGTGTCATCCTTCGGGTCTCGCAAAAGGGTCGGCACAACCAGCGTAAACCTGTGACCGGAATCTAGCTTGGCTGTTTGGGGACGGGATTGAACACACCCAGTGCCGAGCGCCAGCGTTGCGAACGCGAGTGTTGCGAGCACCAGCGTCGCCAGCTTCCGAAAGCTGCACACAAACGGGGTCATAGCCGGATCCCCAGGGCATTCAGCTGTATTTCAGCGGCTTTTGCCCAACCACGATTAGCGGCGGGGCTCTGCGGGCTAGGGTGCAAAATCGTACCCACCGGGACAGCGCTGTCCGCTAACGCAGCTTTGGCCCGAGCTTCCGCGAAGGCACCAATCCCGATCACGAGACGTGGCGAAAGTGCCGCCACCGTCTTTCGGAGCGCAGCATCGCAGAGCGCGATTAGCGGGGCGCGCTCTGCGGGCAGTAACTTATCAGGCGTGAGATTCTTTCCTGACTCTTCGATGAAGGCAAGCGGGCAATAGTTCACGACGAAGAAGCGTGCAAAAAAATTCTCAGGAGTCACAAAGCGTTCTTTGGCCCAGCCCCAAAGCCTTTTTCCGCTCACTTCGCTGCGCGTACACTCAAACCCAAGCACTCTGCGCTTTGGGTGCTCCGGCTCGGGGCGTTTCACTTTGCCCGAGATCAGCAACCAATCTCGCACCAGATTCACTTCTCCAAATGGCACACCTGTCTGTGCCATGCCAAAGGGACCCGGATTCATGCCGACCAAGATGGCTTCCTTGGGGCCAGCGCCGTAAGCTGCCAGGTAGGCTTCGTGCGGGGCTCGCGCGTAGTCGAGCGGATTGTAGACGAAGCGCACCGGCTCCGAGAATTGGAGCTCGGCCACCTTTTTCGAGAGATCGCGGCTGATCTTGATGAGGGACACGCTCTGCCTTTAACCCAAACGGAGGTTGCTGTGCACGACAAAGCACCGACATTAGGCTAGCCTGCGGAACATTGAACGCCTGGGTCTTTAGCTTGAAGCTAGGCATCTTTGCCTCGGTTTTGGCTTGTTCGCCGACGGGCGGCGAAGCCAACGGGCAAGCTATAGCGCCCAGTTGCCAAGGGCTCGAGGCCCTCTGCGGCGCCTCTCAGAATGAAGCTTGCTGCGAGAGCCCGGTGGTGCGCGGTGGCGCTTATGAGCGGCACGAAGATGTGGCAGAGGCCACGTTGTCGACGGCGCCGGCGAGTGTGAGCTCCTTTCGGTTGGATCGCTTTGAAGTCACGGTTGGGCGCTTTCGGAGGTTCATGCTCGCGTACGATGCTTGGCGCAGCTCAGGCCATCCGCTCGCAGGTGAAGGCGCGCATCCGAAAGTTGCGGGCTCTGGCTGGATCCCCGAGTGGCCGCTCGCCCCAACGAGCGCTGAACTCCAAGTTCAGAAGATCTGCTTGGGAATGCGCTTAACGTGGACGCCTGAAGCCAGCGCTGGAGAAACACTACCGATTAACTGCATTAGTTGGTTCGAAGCGTTTGCGTTCTGCGCTTGGGATGGTGCGCGTTTGCCGACCGAAGCGGAGTGGGAGTATGCAGCCGCAGGGGGCAGCGAAGCGCGGCTCTATCCCTGGGGCAACACGCTGCCTGAACCCAATACGGCGTTAGCGGTGCATAGCTGTCGACTCTCAGGGACGGCCTCCTGCGAATTCGCGGACATCGCGCGTGTCGGTTCGGTGCCAGCCGGTGACGGAAGATTTGGACAAGCCGATCTGGCGGGCAACATCTATGAATGGGTGCTCGATTTCTACCAGCCGCCTTATCCGGCGCTCTGTGAAGACTGCGCCGTGACCACCAGCAACCCGAGCGGCCGCGTTTTTCGGGCGATTCGCGGTGGCAGTTGGTTCCACCACGCAGGGCGTCTTTCGGCGGCCCTCCGTTACGGTGATTCAGGCGGTGGCCACGGTGACTACACGGGCATTCGCTGCGCGCGCTGGCTCGCTCGGTGAAATCAATGCGGCCGGCCTGAAGAAATGGCTACCGTTCGTGCGAAGCTTGCGCTAGAGCAGTGTCACGCCGGGGCGCGGCAGAAGCCGCTGAGATGCACCCGTTGAACCTGATCCGGTTAGCACCGGCGGAGGGAAGCGACGTCGAAATAGGGCGAAGCTCCCCGAGCCATCCAAGGAGCGAGAACCCATGACGACCCAACTGCCTCTTCCCCTTCACGGCGCGCACAATCCCTCTTCCTTGAAGGAAGGGACCAACCCTGGCTCCTTTGCCAATGCGCCCAACGTTGGCGGCCCGCGTTCCTACTCTTCGCCGGACACTCCCGGCATGCCCGCGCCGAGTTCCAAGACGGCTTGGGATTTCATGCCGCTCGATTGGGAAGAGCGCGATGGCAAGTGGGTGGCACCGATCGGCTTCGTTCCTTGCACGCAGCTTGAATTTGCGCGTCTCGGTAGGGTGACGGATGCCATGCGACGCGTGGCTGAAAAAGAAACGCACCTGAGCGCCGAGCAAATCCGCGACGAAGTAGCAGCTGGGCGACTCATTATTCCGGCGAATCGCGAGCATCTCGCCAAGGGCCTCGTGCCTATGTGCATTGGGCGAGCTAGCAAGACGAAGGTGAACGCCAATATGGGAGCGTCGCCTGTGTCATCAGGAACCAGCGATGAAGTCGAGAAGTTGAAGTGGGCGGAGCGTTGGGGTGCGGATACCGTGATGGATCTGTCGACGGGCGGCGATATCGACGCGTGTCGTGCTGCGATTATCCAGGCATCCACGGTGCCGATCGGGACGGTGCCGATTTACTCGATGATTCTGGGCAGAAAAATCGAGGATCTGACACTTCCCGTGATCCTAGAGAGTTTGCGACATCAGGCAGCGCAAGGCGTCGATTATTTTACAATTCACGCCGGAGTGCTGCGGGAGCATTTGCCGTTGGTGACGAAGCGGTTGATCGGGATCGTGAGCCGCGGTGGATCACTTCTGGCTAAGTGGATGCTCGTGCACGGCAAACAGAATCCGATGTACGAACATTTCGAGGAAATCTGCGCCATCATGCGCGAATATGATGTGTCGTTCTCGCTTGGCGATGGCCTGCGCCCGGGTGGCTTGGCGGATGCGAGTGACAGCGCGCAGCTGGCCGAGCTTCATACGTTGGGCGAGCTCACGGAAAGAGCCTGGCGCATGGGTTGCCAGGTGATGGTGGAGGGGCCAGGGCATGTGCCCTTTGATCAGATCGAATACAACATGAAGTTGCAGCGTACGGTGTGCCATGGCGCTCCGTTCTACGTGCTCGGACCGTTGGTGACCGACGTTTTCCCTGGCTATGACCACATCACCAGTTGCATTGGGGCCACGGCGGCCGCGTACCATGGAGCTTCAATGCTGTGTTACGTCACGCCCAAAGAACACCTGGGGCTGCCCAAAAAGGATGACGTGAAGCAAGGTTGCATTGCGTACAAGATCGCCGCCCACGCGGGAGATGTAGCGCTCGGAATTCCCAGCGTGCGCGATTGGGATGATAATCTCACCAAGGCACGCGCTGCGCTCAACTGGGAGAAGCACTTCGAGCTTGCCTTCGATACCGATGTGGCCCGCGCCTTCCACGATGAAGATCTCGATGTCGACACCGATTTCTGTGCCATGTGCGGGCACGATTGGTGCTCGGTCCGCATTTCAAAAGAAATCGTCGAATTTGCGAGCGGCAAAGCTGAAGGCTTCTTGCGCGAGAAAGTAGAAAAGTCCGGCGCCCTCACCGTGGCACAACAAGAAATCCTGGCCAAACGTGGCGTACTCAGCCCAGAGGAAATCCATCGCCTCGCCAACAAGACGCGAAGTGCCGTGGGCGCGGCCACCGGAGAGAAAGCCGCGTGTCACAGCGACGCGGTAGACTCAAAAATAGCACGCGATCTGCAAGACGAACGGCTTGTTCAGTTGGTTCGTGCTGCGGGGGCCGAGAGCCCTCCAGTATGACCTGAAGTCGATGCTGAGTGGGGGGGGAGAAGCCTCCGTCTGGCGTTGATGCTGAGAGGGGTCGGGTCACGCGACAAAAGAAAGTAGTAAGCATGCTGACTACCTGAAGTCGATGCTGAGAGGGGGAGAGACGCGAGCATCTATTGAAGCTCCGCGCAACGGCGAAAAGCAGTGGCCTTTCAAGGCGAGGTGCTTAAGATGCCGGCTTTCGAAAGGCAAAATAGGCATGCGCACGCGTCAAGTTCACCTCGATTTTCACACCTCCGAGCAAATTGCCAAGATTGGCGAGGCGTTTGACGCCAAGCAATTTCAGGACATGTTGAAGCTTGGGCATGTGAACTCCATCACCGTGTTCTCCAAGTGCCACCACGGGTTGAGCTACCACCCGACGCGCGTGGGCCAGATGCACCCGCATCTCAAGTTTGACCTCTTGGCGGGACAGATCAAAGCGGCGCATGCCATTGATGTGAAGACGCCGGTATATCTTTCGGCGGGGGTGGATGAGTGGGTTTACTGGCGGCACCCTGAGTGGGCGCGGCGTACCGAGGACGGCGGCGTGCCATGGGCTGGCTCGATGCTCGCACCTGGCTTCCACGAGTGCTGCTTCAACACGCCCTACCTTGATTATTTGTTGAAGCAGATCGAGGAGGCCCTGAAGAACTACGAGATGGACGGGTTGTTCTTGGATATCGTGAGCCCGAGAGTCTGCTACTGCACCACCTGCACCCGCACGCTCCTCGAAAAAGGTAAAGATCCAAGCAGCCTGAAGGACCGAACAACGCTCGGGCGCGAGGTGTATTTCAACTACACGAAGAGCGTGCGCAAGCTGGTGGATCGCTTGCGCCGAGGCCTTCCCATCTTTCACAACGGTGGCCACATTCCCCGCGGTGATCGCGCGTTGGCCCATGAAAATACGCATTTGGAGCTGGAATCCTTACCAACCGGTGGCTGGGGTTACGATCACTTCCCGCTATCGGCCGGTTACGCTCGCACGTTGAAGCTTCCGTTCTTGGGCATGACGGGGAAGTTTCATGAGAGCTGGGGCGAGTTTGGCGGCTTCAAGCATCCCAATGCGCTTCGTTATGAAGCTCGAGCGGCCTTGGCGTTTGGTGGAAACGTGAGCGTCGGCGACCAATTGCACCCCTCCGGTCGGATGGAGCAGGCGACCTATCGCCTGATTGGGCAAGCCTACGCCGAGATTGAAGCACGCGAAGCCTGGGCTGCGAATGCCATCGGCTTGGCAGATGTGGCGCTCCTTTCGGCAGAAGCTTGCGGTGAGAGCAGCGGGGGCGACGGTCAGGCTCCCAAAAATTCGTTAACCGACGATGGCGCAGCGCGCGTGCTTTTGGAGGGCAAGCTGTGCTTTGATGTGGTGGACGCAGAAGCCGAGCTTGCTGGATACAAAGTGCTCGTGTTGCCAGATGCAATTCGCTTGAGCTCCGCGCTGCTGAAGAAGGTGAAATCTTTCGTCAGTAGGGGAGGGCAAGTTTTGGCCACGGGCATGTCAGGGATGTTGGTGGGCAAGGACGAGCCTGGGTTTGATTTTGGCTATCGAGACGCCGGGGCCTGTGAATTCGATCCGGACTACATTCGGCCAAAATTTGGGCTCGATGCCTGGGATAATACTTCGTTTCTCGTGTACGGGCAGGGGCGGCGTTGGACGAAAACAGCCACCGGTAAAGTGCTCGCCACACGCGACGAGCCGTACTTCAACCGCACGCTGGAGCATTTCTGCAGCCATCGGCACGCGCCTCCGAGTGGCAAAAATGGCGGCCCGGTGATGGTGCGAGGGGCGGCCGGCATTGCTTGCACGCATCCACTGTTTTCAATCTATGCGAGTCGCGGTCAACAAGCAGTGCGCGACATGCTGCTGCATTGCTTGGCTGCGCTTTTGCCGGATCCGCTCGTGAGCGCGGAATTGCCAGCAGCGGGTCGGGTGAGCGTGTGCCGTCAGGCCAAAGAGCGCCGTGAGATCGTTCACTTGTTGTTTGCTCAACCGAGTAAGCGCGGGCAAGGCGTAGAAGTGATTGAGGATGTGGTCCCGCTCTTCAACGTGGGAGTGAGCCTCAAAAGAAAATCGAAACCCAGCCGCGTAGTGTTGGAGCCCGAGGGGCGCGAGCTCGCCTTCGAGTACGTGCGTGGGCGAGTGGATATCGTGGTGCCCGAAGTGGAGTTGCACCAGATGGTTGTTTTCGAAGACTGAAGCCAAGGCCGAGCAACAGCTTTCCGCTACGGAGCGCCGAGCAATCGCTTGCCGCTACGGGGCGCCGAGCAGCAGCTTCCCGCGCGGTGGCACCCAGGGCGGCACGAACTTCGGACAGTCCTTCACGCCTTGTGGCAGCGGGATCTCGGCGAATCCGCTGCCTTTCTCCCTGTCAAAGCGGAGATCCCCGATTGCCCAGGCCGAATTACTCTCGACCAAAAACGGCGCTCGCGCGAAACGCAGAAACTCACGCGCAATGCAACTCGTGTTGAAGCGCTCTTTCAGCTTCGCCAAGGGGGTGCGCCAGACCGAACGAAGGAAGATCGCTTCAGCTTGGACATCCATCGGCTCCATTGGGAGGCTGGATTCGCTGCGCAGCGATCGGCAGCTCCGTGGCGAAATCCAGTCTGGCAACACGGATACGCTGGCGTAGGCCAGAACGTACTCCGAAGCTGTGGTTGCCACACCGAGCACGTCGTAGCAGAACGGATTGGCGGGATGGGGCGTGGCCACAACATCAGCTATCTCTGCCCCGAGAGCCACTCGAAAGGAGGCGCGCGCTGTGGCGTGAGCGGAAGAGCTGCCAACGGCAAAGACTAGAATGATCAATCCGGACATAGCCGCGGCGGCGATGACGCGAAATGAGCGCGACCACGCGTAGCTCAACCATAACATTACCAGTGCCGTGGCTGTCACCAACTGCGCCGGCAAGAAATCGACATAAGGAAAAGCCCAACAGGCGACCACCACAGCAAAAATGAAGAAGAACAACAGCCCGCGTGCGACGCGAGTCCGCATCGACCACACCAAGAATGCGCACAGGGTCACGATCAGATAGGGCTCAATAATGAACAGCGTGTCCCCATAGATCCATTCGCTATTGAGCGGCCAAAAGGGGTGGACGCCATAATTGTTCAGGAAATCCAGGCAGATGTGCAAAATCGGACCGAACAGCGAAACGGCTCCTAGACAGAAGCGTTCGCTCGCATTGAGCGTGAGTTTTCGAAAGCGCGCGATGAGCAGTGCGAGCCCGAACAGGCAGACACTTTGAAGCAGGCCGAGCGCGAAGGTGTGCGTGTGGCCACGATGATGTAGGAGGTAGCCGAGCTTACCGTACGTGATGCTGGCGTAGAGAAAATCGAGGTCAGGAAAATTGTTGGCGAATATCGATGTCCCAATCAAGAGCGCTCGTAGACCCCAGCGGGGCTTTTGGTTTGGCGGGGCGCCTGCGTTCGTGGGCTCTAGCTTGGCCAGGCAAGCCTCGGCGACGAGTAAACCAACTAGACTGTGCGTGATGTTGTCCATGGGAGCCTGGCGCGGGAATGAGCCTACGCTTCTTTCTTGATTCGTCGGCGCTTTATCACTACCTCGGGCTCAACCACCAGGATCTCTCCACTCTTGATGTCGCGGACGCGCACTTGTTGAATGAGGTTTCCCCCCGAGCCTATTCCAGCCTCTTGAAAGAACCAACGGATCTCGCGCAGCTGACCAGCAGCGAGACCAGCCTGCGCGGCAGCGGTGCTCTCCTCCGGCTTCCACTTGCCGAGGTCTGGCGGCAGCGCCTCGTAGACGCCCAGGCGATCCTCTGCCGCACCCGGCACCTGACTCATGAAAAATAGGACGTAAGCGCCAGCAGCTACGAGTCCGCAGAGTAAAACGAAGGCATACAACACGGAGCAGCGATCTACACGCAGCCCGCTCTCAGCTCAACTCAAGGGCCTTTCTCGCAGACGAATCCCGCTTGGCGGTCAGAGCATTCGATGTCCCCCCAGCGGCCGTCGGGAACTCCTTGGTCGAGCTGTGCACAGTCTTGGCCCGGTTCTGGGCTGTTGTTGTTGGGCCCACCGAGCTTCCCATTGTTGTACCGACCGTTGGTAGACGTAAACGGAGGTCTGAAACATCGACTGAGTGCAGCCCGCGAGACTCACGATAGTTACGGTGCTTGGTTGCTGGTATCGCAGCCGTGCCCAGATAGACTCGAAAAGTGGCATCGATGGGCACGCCACGCCGCGAATCCAAATCGACATTCGCTAGACGTGGAAATGAACGAGAAGCTTAGTGTGACCTGCATTTGAGCCAGAGCCACTCAGGCGCGGTCCAGACTTCCAGCTCAGAGGGCCAATCACCGCCATTGTAGGTTCGGGTGCGGTGCTGGGCTCTGCCAGCGCTTGAAGCGCGCGTTTTCTGGGAGTACTAACAGGAAGTGATGCGCTGTCGGGCCCCTGTTTTTAGCAAGCGGGTGCGAGCCAAGGCTTTGCGGATGGCGTTAACCTCGCTCGGAGTGTGGGGCACGTTTTTAGTTATCGGCTGCGGGCAAGGCAGGTCTTCGCCTCCACTGCCCACGCCATGCGTGCGAGAGGCCGCGCGGCCCATTTTCCTAAAGCCGCCGCGTTTCCTCTCAGAAACGGGCTTGTTTGACACTGATGGGTCGCTCGCCAAGGACGTGGAGGCCTTTGAGCCGCGCTATAAGTTGTGGTCTGATGGCGCTGAAAAACGGCGCTTTGTCTACATCCCGAGCTGCGAAAAAATCGACGTGAGCGACGTGGATCACTGGGAATTCCCAATGGGCTCACGCTTTTGGAAAGAATTCACACGCGACGGCGTGCGCATCGAAACACGCTTCCTTCAGCGTTTTGGTCCGAGGCAAGAAGATTGGTTCTTCGCGGCATACCTGTGGGACGACAAAGACTCGGATGCGGTGCTGGTGCCTGATGGTGTGCCCAACGCCAAAGGCACCTCCCATGACGTGCCCAGCCAAAAGGACTGCAAGCTCTGTCATGAGCCCCAGCCTGAGCGCATCCTTGGCTTTGGTGCGCTGCAGCTCACGCACCAAGGTGAGGGGGCCACGCTGCAGAAGCTGAACGCGGCGGGGCGCCTTTCAAGCCCGGTGCCCCAAGCTTTTGAAGTGCCGGGGAATGAGCAAGAAAAGGCAGCTTTAGGCTACCTGCACACCAATTGCGGCACCTGCCACAATCGCTACTTTCAAACCGTCAACTTGCGGCTGCGGATCTATGTCGCCGATAAGGCCGTCAAGGATACGGACGCGTACACCACGACGCTCGGTCAGGAGCCTGTGAGTTTCATGTGCCCCGGTTGTCAGCTCATTCATCCCGGTCAGGCTGATGCTAGCGTGTTGGTGGAGCGCATTCGGAGCCGAGAAATGGGCCTCGCCATGCCGCCCATCGCCAGCAAGCTCGTGGACGAAGTGGGTCTGAAGTCTGTGAGCGACTGGGTTAATTCGCTCTAGCTACGTGATCGCATGAGCCCTCACGGCAAGTGCACGGTAACGCCCAGCGATGGCACACCCTTGTCGCTCACGAGATACAGGATGTAGTCGCCCGGAGGCGCTCGCCAATGGGTATCGGGTGGTGTGAGCGTGAGTGTATTACCGTTTTTCGTGTAGCTCAATTTCACGTAGCGCTGGTTTTGGTCGATGCTGTGCGTGATCGAGCCCACTGCCATGAGCACCGCTCCTCCGTCTGCTTTGAGCGGCGTGCCGTCGTAGGTTACTGTTATTGCAGCTCCCGCGATCGCCATGGCCAGGGGCTCAGTGATACCGGATAGAACGGGCCGTGGGGTGCTGCCCCGGAGGTAAGGGGGCGTATAAATCCGCAAATCGGCGTGCTCGCAGCCGATCTGGAAGATGGGCGCCGTGGCTACCCCGCCGCCCATCAAGATCGTGCCATCTTTGAGCAAAAGGCCGAAGCTGTGCACTCCGCGATCGGTGTCCTCTGGCCAACGCACATCGTCGCTGATCGTTCCAGCGACCGGATCAAAAATCTGCGGCACGAGACGTTCTGGAATCGTGGCTTCTTCGCCCGATCCGTGGATCAAAAGTACAGTTCCATCCGGCAAGAGCACGGAGCTGGGTTGGCGGCGGCCTCGCTTGGTATCGATGGTGCGCCAGCTGTCCTTGTAAGGGTCGTAGAGATCCAGGCGCGGTCGCGTTTCGTCGGCGTCCGTTCCGCCCATGATCATGATTTCACCCGTTGAAACTAGCACGCCTGTGGAGAGCCCAGCACGCAAGGGTAGATTCTCAGCGGTGCGGCGCTGCCCGTTCGCCGGGTGGTAGATCCGTTCCGCTCCTGGCACGCCATCGTCGGTATTCAGCAGCAACACGGCACCCACTCCGCCTACCGCGGCCAAGGTGCGTGCATGTCCGCCTGCCTTGTCAGCAGGCACTGGCTCATACAGAAGGTGTGCGCGGTTGTAGTCCAAAGCATCGGCAGCGATATCGGGCGTGCTTTCTTCGTGCGACGTGAGCACGGACCAAGGATTCTTGCCTTGGTCGTAGAGCGCAGGCGAGAAGCGCTCGATGCTCAGATTCGTCAAGTGTCCGGTGTCTGCGTACTGTGTGAAGCCGCCGATCACCAGGACCGTGCCATCCGGCAGCTTGGTCGCCGAAGGATACCAGCGCAGGCCGGCGAGCATGGCGGGCCCACCCGTCATGGGTTGTGGGACACGTTCGAAATCCCCTGTATTGGGCCGAAAAATGCGCGCGGAGTTGATCCCGCGTTCAATTTCCCCAGGCATGCCGAGCTTCTCGTAGCGTGCGCCGCCAGCGAAGAAAACGCGACCGTCGGTTAACGGCACATGTGCAGCGCAATACAGAACATCTGAAGCTGGCTCGCCCTTTTCATCAACAGGCGTCACGTCCAACGTGAAGGATCTGTCGACGTGCAGCACCTCGGGATCGAGCACCCAACTCGTGCCATTGTGGCGCTTCTCGCCCTGGTGGCACTCCTGCACGCCAGCACGGCTCCAGCCCGTGATCAGTACCTTGCCGCTATCTGGCAGCAACGTTGCGTGGATGGGCGTCACCACCCAACCATCCGCCGGGCGACCCACTGTCCAGGTATCAGTCTTGTCGCGCAGCTGAACGAGTGGTGACCATATCCCCTTGAGAATCGTGAGCGCTACCGGTACGGGGCGTTGCAGCGGGTAGATCGTCGCAGGCTTGCCACCCAGCCCCGCGGTGCCGCCCGTGGCGTGTGCGCCGCCCGTACTGGCATGGGGGTCAACGCCGGACGTGTCGTTCGGCTGTTGGGGGGAGCAAGCGTTGGCTAACATCATGGCTGCGGAAGCTGCTGCCAAGCGAAATATTGTTCGAGACATGGATTGATTCTCTGAAAAAAACCGAACGGCGCGGCGAGTTCGGAGTCCGACGCGGCGAACGATAGCACTTGGCAGGGCAACGGGAATACCTGTGCCCCCCTGTGCCCCCTCTCGCCTCGCGTTCCGCTCCGCGTGTCTCCCCCAAGCCGGCAGGGTCTCTGCCGGCGGGGGAGACAGCGTGATCCAGGAGCAGGGCAGCCGCACCCAGACGGAGCTCGAATGGCACTGCCCGGGGGCTTACCGTGCGCGAAGTGACGCTAGCGAATCGGGCTGCTGATCACAGGCGGTGTGGAAAGCATAGTGTCGCTGTTGGGCTCGGTAGGCCTCGGCGCATCGAGCGGATCCTCGTCGGCGACGCTAGGGTCATTCTCCGTAACGACGTCGGATTCCCCCGCCAGACCGAACGGATCTTCGAGCGTGGCCTTGACGCTTCTTCGCTCTTGGCTCTGCCTGAGGCGCTGAGTATGTAGGCGTTCAGGGCAGCTGGTAGCAGAGGCGTAAACCGTCGGCCCGCCCAACGCACACTCGCCCTAATCCGCAAAATCACTCGCTCGCCCCAGGGCATGCTCGATCGCTGCTGGGATGTCTTTGGGTCGAAGCCCGCACCAATACACATGCCAAGCTTGGACCCGCAGCATGCCAGAGCAAATCCGAGTGTACCACGCAGTGATCGGATTCTGGGCTCGAGCACGCCAGACTAACGTCGGAAAATCTCGCGCAACGGAACTCCAGACGTCTTGCGCAATACCCTCCCCGCGAGCTCTTGGCTCAACGGCAAATTTGCTCAAATAGGGGCCTACCGGGCTGTCAATCACGATGGCGGCCCCGCGATAATCTGACTCCACATAGACTGCGAGCAGCGGCTCGGAGAAAAAATCCTTCAGAAGCTGCCGCCCAAAACTCTGCTCGATGAGTGCCGTCAGGCGGGGTAAATCGAGCGGGGCGTACGATTCGAAACGCCGGACCAGTGTGCCCTGCTTGATGAGCGTGCCGGCGCCTTTCGCGGTGAAAAGCTCCTTCAGCAGGTTCAAGGGTGAGGCAACGTTCACCATCAAGCGTGGTTGATTCGTGAGTGTTAGCAGTGAGCCGATGGCGGTTAGCAGATTCTTGTCGTCTGCATTGAGGTGAACGCCCTTCAACGGGGAATCGGCCTCGGTCTGCAGGTTGAGCACAGAGATCGTCCCGTTGTTGAGATCGAGTCCGTGTTCTCTAGGCGTGCCCAGCGTCTGGCTGAGCGCGCGCAAGCCACCGCTTCGACGCAGGTAAACGAGCTTTTGAGTGCCAAGCTCGCGGGCAATGGCAGCCGCTTCGGACAAGCGAGCCTCTTGGCTCCTGTGCTGAGAACGATCAAACCACACCACGGGCAGCCGCTCAGCCCTCAGATCTGCGCGCACCGCTTCGATAAGATTGGGCGCATCTGAGCGATACACGGCGGCCTGGAGCGAAGCGGCGGGTAGACGTTTGAGCAGTCGATCACAGGTCGTGTCGCTCGCGCCGGGTCCGAATAACCCCAACACGACGGGAGCGTACAACCCCAAATCGGCGAGGAAGCGAAGGTGCTCCACGAACGAGCCGAGCGCGTGCCGAACCACCGCATTCTCCACAGCAACGAGACCAAAGCTTTCCTTGGGTACTTCCCGGAAAAGCTTGAGGTAGAATTCGGCTTCCGCGCGCTGCCCGATGCTCTCAAGGAAGGTGAGCACCGTGTCGCTCGCAGTGGACGGAGGGAGAGGGGAAAGCGGCATGGCGATCACAGGCAAGCGGGCGAACCCGGAACTTCTGCCAAATTTCGGCCGTTGAGTCACTGGCACTTGGCCAAATTCTGGGCAGGTTCACGCGCTCTCTGCTACCCCTCAGTCACTGTTTTCGGCGCGAGCCGCGGCACAGTTAGAAAGAGTTCTCATGCGCAAAATTCTCAGAAAGTTTGGGTTGTTGACCGTCGTTGGGCTGGCTTTCAGCGCCACGGCCACGGGCGCCCGTGCTGACACATCAGCGCCGGGAAATAGCTATCCCTACGACCCGTCCTGCCCTTGGGGCCGGATTTCTAATGGCAAGGGGATGCTACTGCGCTGCCTGAGCGTCGCGGAGGCCAAGGTGCTGGCGGGTGGGAAAGTTGAAGCTGCCAAGCTTGAAGGCGGCAAGCTTGAAGGCGGCAAGAAAGAGAGTGAGAAGGCGAGCACGCCACTCACCGCCGAGTCGGACGCGGAGCTTCCTGCAAGTGACGCGGAGGAGCCGGAGCTTTCTGTTGAGGTCGAGCCTGTTAATGCCGATAAAGGCGAATTTCCAGGCGCCAAGCTGAATGTGCCTAGCACCCGAGCGCGCTACCTTGCCTGCATCGATAAGAACGGGGGCATCGGCGAAGCCTCGGCCGAGGTCGTGGTGCGCTTCTTGGTACGCGAGCTACAACGAGCAGAGGGCGTGAGCGTTAAGAGCTTTAAGGGCATGTCGAAGCAGGCTGCGCGGTGTGTGGCCGAGGTGATTGACCGTCGCCACGTTGGGGATCCCGAAGGGGAGTTCATGGGGGCGAGTATCCGCGTGGCATTCTCGATGAAGACGAAAGCAACCGCCGCTGAGAAGGCCACAGCAGAAAAGTCGGCCAAAGAAGAGTCGGTCGCAGAAAAGCCGGCCGCAGAAAAGCGCGGGACAGAAAAGCCGGTGACAGAAAAGCGCAGGTCAGAAAAGGCGCCGGACAGAAAAGCCCTAAATAGGCGCTGACCTGCTCGGAGTGGCTTCCTTCGGATGGGGAGGATAAGGGGAGGCGTGGCGCACGCTGAGGATTCAAGCCAACCCCGAGAAAGTTACGTGCAACGAGCCGAGCGCTACCGGCAATTGGTGGCGACTCTCGAAGGGCACTCCAGTTTGATCTCGAACCTGAGGGGGCTCGCATTTGGACTGTGTGTGGTCGCCGCGGGATTCGCGCTGTTCAGAGTTGAGCGACCGCTGCTGTGGGGGCTCTCGGCGCTTGGCGCTTTGGCGTTTACCGTCTTGCTCGTGCTTCATGCTCGAGTGCTGCGCCGCGAGGATGCCGCACGACGTTTGCTTGTCGTGAATGAAGCGGCAGAAAAGCGCTTGACGGAAGCTTTTCGTAGCCTCGCCGACGATGGCGCGACGTTCTCGACAGAAAATCATGCCTACTTGGACGACCTCGATATCCTGGGCCCAGGCTCGTTGTTTCAGAAGCTGTGCGTCGCGCACACTCGCTTCGGGCAACAGACGCTTGCGCGCTGGTTGCTCGGAGCGGCGGAGGTAGACGTTATCTTGGAGCGCCAAAATCTCGTTCGAGCACTCGCTCCCAGGCTGCTGGAGCGCCAGGAGCTTGAAGCTGAAAGTCTTTCGCTGGCGGCGAGTCGTTCGGGTCGCACGTCGTACAAGCCGCCTATTGATCCAGGTCCCTTTTTGGATTGGGCTGAGGGGTCGACCCAGCTTCTTAATAAGCCATTCGTCGTTTGGGCAGCATGGCTCTTGCCGGGCCTGACGTTGACGCTGTTCGTGTTGTCCCGGGTTTTTGGCTGGCCGCCGATTTCTTGGCTCGTTCCCGCTGTCCTACAGGCGGGGTTCATGGCTCTTCACGCCAGCACCGCGAACCGGGTTTTCGGCGCTGTGTCGTCAAGCGAAGGCGCGTTCGTACGTTATGCGGGAATGCTCAAGACCTTGGAAAACCTGGAGCTGCCTGGCAAGGCGGGCGAACGCCTGAAGTCGAAGCTAATTTGCGAGGGCCAAAGTGCTGCCAGTGCGATGCAGTCGTTTCGTGCGCGGCTTGGCTGGTTTGAACTCAAACACAACGGGCTTGTGTATCCGTTCGTGAACGTGGCCTTGCTTTGGGATGTCCACTCTACGCTCGCGTTGGAGCGCTGGCAAAAGCAGTATGGGCGTCGAGTGCGCGGGTGGTTTGAGGCGATGGGTGAACTGGAAGCGCTCTCTTCTTTGGCTGGGTTACTGTACGATGAACCTGGCTTCGTCTTCCCGACCCTGCTGAGCGATGGCGCCGGTTTTCATGCGGAGGGCCTTGGGCATCCGTTGATCAGCCCACAAAAGCGCGTTGAGAACGATCTGGCGCTCAGCGAATCCGGGACGGCTTTGCTCGTTACGGGGTCGAACATGTCCGGAAAAAGCACGTTGCTCAGGTCCATGGGGTTGGCCACAGTGCTCGCTCTTTCGGGCGGACCGGTGTGCGCTCGGCGGCTTGAGCTGGCTTGTTTCCGCCTTCACACTAGCATGCGCGTGCGTGATTCACTCCAGTCCGGTGTGAGTCATTTCTACGCCGAGCTTCGGAAGCTCAAGTCCGTAGTGGACGCAGCTCAGAGCAATCAGCAAGTTCTCTTCTTATTGGATGAGATCCTGCATGGGACTAATTCCAACGAGCGTCAGCTTGGGGCGCGTTGGATCATGAGTGAGCTTTTACGCTTGAATGCCACGGGAGCGGTTTCGACGCACGATCTGGAACTCTGCCAGTTGCCCGCTGAGCAGATGGGGCGAGTGCAGCTGGTGCATCTGCGCGAGAATGTCGAAAATGGGCAAATGACCTTTGATTTTAAGCTGCGTGAAGGGCCGGTCACCGAGGGCAACGCTCTCAGATTGATGCGGAGTTTAGGCTTGGACGTACCCCTCGTATCCTGACGACGACACGATCCTGCACACGAATAGCTCCCATGAGGGCGCGGAAGGGCTGGATGCCAAAAGCACTGGGGCGGATTTCAAGTTCAGCGAAGAGCGTTCCCCCCTTGGCGCGAGCACGCGTGCTGAGCGTCTGCTGCACGCCGCACAGTTCGAGCGTCCCCTGTATTTCCACCAAACTTGACGATTCTTCAAACGTTCCCTCAAAGCGCAGCATCGGGTAACGGGCCACTTTGAGCACGCTCTCTTGGAGTGTGTGCTGGATCTCGCGGCGATTGTCGGCGGAGAGTATGTCCGCATGAACTTCGCCGTGCACAACGGCGCCATCCACTTGGATGCTCAACGGGTCAACTTCAATCGCCAGCCTGTTTCCAGAAAATAGACGCGCCTCCACGTGTTCGACGTGCAGCTGCAGATCGTGCGCTGCACGCGCCAGCAGGCCCTCCTTAAACGTGAAGAGGGTGATCTCGAGCGCGAGGGGTTTCGCATCATCCGTTGGGGACACGGGGAACACTCTAGCGCCTGATCGAACGCGCTGGGCTGGGCTCTCAAGCCGGGCTGGCCGGGTCGCATTTGACTCCTACTGGTCCCGGTGGCTCAATTCCTGACCTTGGGCGGTCGGCCCCCTGTGTTCTGCCTACACCTGCCCACCTATCGCCATTTCGATCGGATTTCTGTGCACCGAAGCTCGGCAAGCTGTGCGACAAATACCGCCCCCCATCGCGACTGAGGGTCGAGGCGTGGGGCATCATTCGGGAAACTTGGTGGTATTGACGTGAGTGACTTCGAAGAGAAAACGAGAGTCACCCAGGTTCTCGAAAATAAGGTCGAAGAGCACGTATCCACAACGGACTGCTTGGTTGTCATCTACAGCCAGGAACCCGGAATGCTGGGCCGGCGCTTCGTGCTCGATCACGAGCCGATTGGAGTGGGGCGCGGAGCCGATAGCGAAATTGTCTTAGAGGGTGATTCCGTGTCGCGACGTCACGCCTACTTCGCGCGACGTGGTTCGAATTGGTACGTCACCGATGCCAACTCAACCAACGGTACGTACGTGAACGAAGACCAGATAGCCGGCGAAGTGCTGCTCGCGAATGCCGACCGCGTCAAGATCGGTCCTTCCATTCTCAAGTTCCTCTCGGGTGCTGATGCGGAAGCTAAGTATCACGAGGAGATTTATCGCATGACGATTGTGGATGGGTTGACCCAGGTCCACAACAAGCGGTACCTGTCTGAGGCGCTGGAACGGGAGATTGTGCGCGCCCGCCGGCATGAGCGTCCGTTGAGCCTGTTGATGTTCGATATTGATTTGTTCAAAAACGTGAACGACCAATACGGCCATCTTGCCGGGGATTACGCCCTTCGCGAACTCGCACGCTTGGTTCAGGATCGGATCCGCAGGGATGAGGTTTTCGCCCGTTATGGCGGTGAAGAGTTCGTGATTGTCCTACCGGAAACTCCGCTGGATGGCGCTACGGCCCTTGCCGAGAGCATCCGCAGCCGAGTGGAAGCGCACCCGTTCGTATTCCAAACCGAAGCTATTCCGCTCACGATCAGCATTGGGTGCGCCGAGCTCACCGACCAGAAGTCGGCTGAGGAACTGATCGGCTTGGCCGATCAGAAGCTTTACGAAGCCAAACGCAGCGGCCGCAACCGCATGTGCTATTGAGGGCTATGTTGAGCGACGGTCCGCCACCTTTTGGCGCTCTCTCAGGGGATCAGGGTCCCGCGGTGCGTGTCCGGCCTCCAGGGCCCAGCTCGCGCACTTGGGCGCTGAGGCTTCGGCATCGTCTCGCGCCGATGGGGCCGCCGCGATCCAACAAGAGTGAGCGGTTACCGATCGTGCTCTCGCTCGCGAAGGGCGATAACGTGCTCGACGTGGACGGTAATCGCTACGTCGACCTGGCCCAAGGATTTGGCTCACTTCTGCTTGGTCACGGCCACCCCAGCATCCTTCGCACCCTGGAACTCCAGGCCCCTCGCATGCTGCAGGCGCTCGGAGACATGCTCTCCGCAGATGCCAAAGTTGCCTTGCTGGAGCGCCTAGCAGCTCTCTACCCCGGGGACGCGCAGGTGATCCTCGGCCAATCGGGTGCGGACGCTGTCACCGCGGCGTTGAAGACGGCCAAGCTCTACACCAAGAAACCCGGCGTGGTGGCGTTTGAAGGGGCCTACCACGGGCTCAGTTACGGCCCCCTCGCTATTTGTGGACTCCGCGAGAGCTATCGCGAGCCGTTCTTAGAACAGCTCAATCCATCGGTGGAGTTTCTTCCGTATCCTGCGTCGGAGGCTGAAGCCAGTATCGTCTACGAGCGCCTGCGCAAGAGGCTTCAGGCTAACGATATCGGCGCGGTCGTTGTCGAGCCAATTTTAGGCCGCGGAGGTTGCGTGCTGCCGCCCCAGGGCTTTATCGGTCAGCTGCTAACGCTCGCGCATGAGCGCGGTGCACTGCTCATCAGCGACGAAATCTGGACGGGGCTTGGCCGGGCGGGAAAATGGCTATTTTCAGTCGAAGCCGGGGTCACTCCCGATTTGATCTGCCTCGGCAAGGGCCTGGGCGGAGGTCTACCGATTTCTGCTTGTTTGGGTGCACGAGACGTGATGCAAAGCTGGGCGAGGGAAGCGGAAGTGGTTCACACAACAACGTTCGCGGGGGCGCCGCTTGCCTGTGCCACGGCGATCACCTTGCTCAATGAGTTAGAGCGGGGGCAGCTGATTGAGCGGTCGCGGACTTTCGGAGAGAGCTTTCGTGCCCGGTTGGTCGCCCGCTTAGGCGAACGCGCCCGCGTGTCGGGGAGCGGCCTCATGCTGGGGATCGACCTCGGGAGTGAACGTGGCGTAGGTGGCCGGATTGCCCAAGCCCTCTTGGAGCGTGGCTATCTGGTGACGAGTGGTGGGACGCACCGTGATACGCTGGTGCTGACTCCAGCGCTGACGTTCAGCGAGCCGCTGGTTGACGGCTTTATTGACGCGCTGAGTGAGGTTCTCGGTGGAGCTTCGGCGTGAGGGCTGCAACGCTTGAAGAATCTGATGCGTTGCACCGTGAGGTGCGAGTGTTCGCGGCGGGCCAAAGCCGCTCCACGTTTGACGAGCTAGCACTTCGGATTGCGCGCTTTCAGGCGACGAATATTGCTGGTTTTCGCCAGTTAGTGACGCGTTCCGGTTCACTTTTGGACAGCGTGGAAGCCATCCCCGGTGTGCCGAGTGACGCCTTCAAGCTCACACGCGTGGCGGTGCATCCGCCCGAGCTTGATGTGGTGCGCTTTCGAACCAGTGGCACATCAGCCGAGGCCCAGGGCGTGCATGCGCTGCGTTCCACACTCACCTACAGCGCATTGAGTGAACGCTGTGGTCAGAGGGCGCTCATGTCTGAAGGAGCTGCCGTCGTGGTGGCGCTCACTCCGGAACCGAACGACCCCGTGGGATCCTCGTTGGTATTTATGATGCGCGAATTCATGCGCAGGTTCGATCCCAATTTCACGCCTGAGGGGACGGCGTCGAAGGAGCCGCCGTTCGAGCGCTGGCTGTTTGGCAAAGAGGGGGTCCACCTAGCAGGGTTCGAGCGTGCTCGCAGCTACGCAAGCCAAGCGCAACGGCCTCTGCTCGTGCTCGCTACGTCGTTGGCCCTCTGGCAGCTGCTGGAGCAGTTGGAGGGCGTGCATTTCCCGCTGCCAGCATCCAGCATCGTGATGCACACGGGGGGGCCCAAACGGCGCTCAGTTGATCTCGATCCGGGCGATTTGAGAGCACGCTTGGCGCTCAGCTTTGAGCTAGATCCTGGCCAAATTGTCGGAGAATACGGCATGACGGAACTCTGTAGCCAGCTCTACGAGGGAACCGCGCACGGCGTGAGCTTGAAAGGGCCAAGCGGCGTATTTGTTCCACCCGCGTGGCTCCGTGTCACACCTGTCGATCCGTTGCATTTGCGTCCCGTGGAGCCTGGCACGGTGGGGCTCGCGCGGTTTGTTGATCTCGGGAATGTCGACTCCGCCGTTGCGGTGATCACTCAAGATCTGATCCGCGCTCGGGATGGGGGGATTGAACTCTTGGGGCGGCAACCTGGGGCGGTGGCACGTGGGTGTTCGTTGGCGATTGAAGCCCTGCTTGAGGGTGCCGAATGACTCCGCAGGAACGCGTGCGAGCGTTGGTCGCAGCGGCACGTGAAGTGGCCGACAAGGATAGCCCGGTTGGGAAGCGTGTTCGTGCACGCTGGTTGGAAACCACGGGGCTTTCCCGGGAAGGGATCGAGCTAGCTGTGGAGAACAGCCTCGAAATTTCTCCGAGCGAAGCTGAAATTGAGCAGCTGATAACCAGTGTGCCAACGTCCAAACGTGCCTGGGTCTTGCTATCGGCAAACGTATTCGTGGCATCGCATCGCGCGCTGGCCCTAGCTCTTGCGGGCTCGGAGCGCGTGTTGGTGCGGGTTTCGCGCCGAGATCCGGTGCTCACAGCGGCACTTTTCGAGGCTTGCCCCGGGCTATTTGAGATCACTTCAGAGCTCATGCCAGCGCGCGGGGATGTGTTCTGGGCGTACGGAAAGAAGGATACGTTGCGCACGGTGCAGGCCAACTTGCCCGTGGGCGTTCAGTTCTTGGGGCATGGGCCAGGAGCTGGCGCCGCACTGCTTGAGCTGTCGGACGCAACCGTCGAGGAGATGCAGACCCAGGCGCAAGGTCTGGTGCTGGATACCGTGCTGTTTGAACAGCGTGGTTGTTTGAGCCCACGTGTTGTGCTTGTCACGGGTTCGACGAAGGAGGTGAATCGCTTCGCCGAGTGTGTCGTGGCGGAGCTCACGAGCCTAGGAAAACGCGTGCCGCGGGGTGAACTTTCACTGGATGAGCAAGCCGATCTCGTTCGCTTTTGTGACACGTTGACGTACGTGGGCAAGGTTTTCGAGACCGAGGCAGGTATCGTCGCGCTCTCACAAAGCGCTTCGCTCAGCGCGCTCACGCCGGTGGGTCGAGCGATACACATTCAGCACGTGGAAGAGCCCATTTTGCCTTTGGCGCGAATCGGCCACGTGCTCACCAGCGTCGGTTTTTTTGGATCGGAAACGCTGCGAAGCCAACTAGTGCGCACACTTCCTAAAGCGCGGGTTACGGCGCTCGGAGAAATGCAACGCCCCCCTTTTGACGGTCCCGTGGATCTCCGGCAGCGTTAAGCCAATCCCAGCGGCCATTCTTCTTTGGAACTAGAGCTTGCTGGCCAGCTTGGCAGCGCGTTCGCGGGCGTTCGCGATGATCGGCTTGGCTTCCTCAGGAGTGAGCCCCAGCTGCTTGACGAGCCCTGCGAGCACCTTCTGCTCCCCGGCTGTTTGCTTGCCGTCGGCATGGGTGAGAAGCGCCGCGTGAGCCACGAGCGTTTCCTTCTCGCCAGCTGAAAATGCGCTGGCTGGGATCTCCACTACCGTGCGTTTCTTGGACGAATATTCCTTGAGCGCGCCTTCTTCTTCCTCGCTCGCGCCAAAGGCCCAGAGCAACGCTTCGATCATGCCTTGCTCGGGCTCTGTGAATTTCCCATCGGCCCAAGCCACGGCCACAAGCGCTTTGAACAAGTTGGTTTCAGAGGGTGTCATCGTGTCTGGAAGGGTACACGCCGAGTTTGGAGCGGAGCAAGAACCAACGGCGATTAGCCAGCGCGCAACCGATTGGCACGGGCCACGGTGATCGCCGTCATATGCACAATGTTATCCACGCTGGCGCCTTGCTGCAGCACATTGACCGGCTTTCTGAGACCCAAGACGATCGGCCCCACCACATCCACGTTCGCTGTAGCTGCTAAGATCTTGTAGGCCGCATTTCCGGCGTCCAAATTCGGAAAAATGAGTACATTGGCCGGCCCCTTCAAGCTTGAAAACGGGTAAGGCCCCCGATCTTCCTCGTTGAGCGCAACGTTGGCCTGCATCTCGCCGTCGATCATCAAATCGGGTGCCAGTGCCTTCACGAGCGCAGTGGCGTTGGCCACTTTCTGAGATTGGGCGTGCGGTGCGTCGCCGAAGTTCGAGAACGAGAGCATGGCGACTTTCGGCTCGATGCCCAGCTCGCGCACTGTTTCAGCAGCCAAGATGGCTATTTCTGCCAACGTTTCGGCATCTGGATCAATGTTGATCGTGGTGTCCGCGAAAAACTTCACACCACTCTTGCTCACGATCATATACATGCCGGCCGCACGCTTAACTCCTTCGCGCATGCCGATGATTTGGAGCGCGGGTCGAATGGTGGCCGGATAGTCCTGACGATAACCTGCAACGAGACCGTCCGCATCTCCTAGCTCAACCATCAACA
>ENA-ORBV01003470-ORBV01003470.1-microbial-mat-metagenome-genome-assembly--contig:-NODE-3470-length-31489-cov-7.089170_pt1 | contig 31489 bp, 22 predicted proteins | sample MGYA00237777_ERZ505514 | MGnify/ENA primary metagenome ERZ505514 (study PRJEB26160, sample SAMN06269048) | microbial mat metagenome | isolation source: Oligotrophic lake microbial mat | place... | reverse complement strand
GGCGGGCAGGGCCGTGAGTGGGCGTCCGCATGGCCCGCCCCGCCCTGAAAAATCCCGAACTGCTGCGTCTCGCCGAAGATGCGCGCCGTGAGAAGAACTGGCAGCGTTGGGGACCGTATCTCTCCGAGCGGCAGTGGGGCACGGTGCGCGAGGACTATTCGCCGGACGGGGAGAGCTGGGATTACTTCACGCATGATCACGCGCGGTCGCGGAGCTATCGCTGGGGGGAGGACGGGTTGCTCGGGATCACCGACCGGGAGTGCCGGCTGTGCTTCGCGCTGGCGCTTTGGAACGGGCGCGATCCGATTTTGAAGGAGCGGCTGTTCGGGCTCACGGGGCGCGAGGGCAACCACGGCGAGGACGTGAAGGAGTGTTATTTTTATCTGGATGCGACGCCGACCAGTTCGTGGTTGCGCGCACTCTACAAGTATCCGCAGGCGGAGTTTCCGTATGCGAAGCTACGCGAGGAGAGCCGGCGGCGTTCCCGGGACGACCGCGAGTATGAATTGCTGGACACGGGGGTGCTGGACGGGGGGCGGTATTTCGACGTGGAGGCGGTCTATGCGAAAGCGGGCCCGGACGATGTGTGCATCGAGATCACGGTGGCGAACCGCGGGCCCGAGCCGGCGGAGCTGCACGTGCTGCCGACGTTGTGGTTCCGCAACACCTGGTCGTGGGGCTGCACGCACGAAGGCTGCGAGGTGAAGCCGAAGCTGCGGCGGGAGGCCGACGGGCGCGTGCGGGCCGACCACGCGACGTTGGGGCGGTTTTGGCTGGAGGCGGAGGCGGCGGAGGCGAGCGGGAGCCTCGAAGGGGAGCTGCTCTTTACGGAAAACGAGACGAACGCGGCGAAACTTTTCGAGGGAACCAACGCGACGCCGTTTGTGAAGGACGGCTTCCACGAGCGGGTCGTGGGTGGAAAAAAAGACGCGGTCAACCCGGACGGAGCCGGCACGAAGTGCGCGGCGTATCGGCGGTTGGTGCTGGGGGCGGGCGAGTCGCGGGTGCTGCGGCTGCGGCTCTATGCGGACGGGGCTCGGCCGAAGGAGACGTTCGGCGCCGGGTTTGCGCGGGTGCTGGCGGCGCGGCGGCGGGAGGCGGATGAATTTTATCTGAGCCGGGATCGGGAAGCGTCGGCGGCGGAAGCGGCGAAGCCGGACGCGGGCACGCGGGCGCCGTTGCCGACCGACGAGACGCGCAACGTGGCGCGGCAGGCTTACGCGGGGCTGCTGTGGTCGAAACAGTTTTATCACTACGTCGTGCGGGATTGGCTGGGAGGGGACCCCGAGCAACCTACGCCGCCGGAGGCGCGGAAGCAGGGGCGGAACGCGGACTGGCCGCAGCTCTTCGCGCGGGACGTGATCTCGATGCCGGACAAGTGGGAGTATCCGTGGTTCGCGGCGTGGGACCTGGCGTTCCACATGATTCCGATGGCGCGGATCGATCCGGCGTTTGCGAAGGGGCAGCTGAACCTGCTGCTGCGCGAATGGTATATGCATCCGAACGGGCAGATGCCGGCCTACGAGTGGAATTTCTCAGACGTGAATCCGCCGGTGCATGCCTGGGCGTGCTGGCGCGTTTACAAGATGACGGGGCAGCGCGGGGCGCGGGACCGGGTGTGGTTGGCGCGGGTGTTTCAAAAGCTGCTGTTGAATTTCACCTGGTGGGTGAATCGGAAGGATCCGGGCGGGCAGCACATCTTCAGCGGCGGGTTCCTCGGATTGGACAACATCGGGGTGTTCGACCGGTCGAAGCCGCTGCCGACGGGGGGCACGCTGGCGCAGGCGGACGGCACGGCGTGGATGGCGTTTTACTGCGGGACGATGCTCTCGATCGCGCTCGAGCTCGCGGAAGGCGATCCCGTCTACGAGGACATCGCGTCGAAGTTCTTCGAGCATTTCGTGGCGATCGCCGATGCGATGAACCATCTCGGCGGCACGGGCCTTTGGCACGAGGAAGACGGTTTTTATTACGACCAACTGCTGGTGGAGGGAAAGACGGTGCCGTTGCGGCTGCGCTCGCTGGTCGGGGTGATTCCGCTGTTTGCGGTGGAGTTTATCGAGATCGGCCGGCTCGACCGGCTGCCGGGCTTTGCGAAGCGGACGCGGTGGTTTTTGGAAAACCGGAAAGATCTGGCGGGGCGAATCTCTTTCATGACCCGGGACGGCTGCGATGCGGGACGACGGTTGCTGGCGATCCCCTCGCGGGAACGGTTGGAACGGGTCTTGAGGTATGTCTTCGACGAACGGGAGTTTCTCTCGGCCCACGGCGTGCGCTCGATGTCGAAGATTCACGGCGAGCGGCCGTTTGCGCTGCGGGTGGGCGAGACGGAGTATCGGGTCGAATACGAACCGGGCGAGTCGCGGACCTGGTTGTTCGGGGGCAACTCGAACTGGCGCGGGCCGGTATGGCTGCCGTTGAACTACCTGCTGATCGAGGCGCTGGAGCGTTACCATCATTTCTATGGCGATGCGTTCACGATGGAGTTTCCGACGGGCAGCGGCGTGCGGATGAATCTCGCGCAGATTGCGGCGGAGTTGTCGCGGCGCCTGGTGACGCTTTTCCTGCCGAATGGCGGCGGGCGGCGGCCGGCGTTGGGGATGGAGGCGCGTTTCGTAAACGATCCGCATTGGCAGGGGCTGCTGTGGTTCCACGAGTATTTCCACGGTGACACGGGCGAGGGCCTCGGCGCGGATCACCAGACGGGTTGGACGGCGCTGGTGGCGGAATTGATCGAGAAGGAATCGCGGCCTTAGGGGAAGAAACGGAGTTGAGAGCCGAGAGCCGGGAGCAAAACCCAAAGACGGGTTCCGCTGCGACGGAACTGTAGATCTGCCGGGCCTCCGAGGATTGCGCTCTTAACTCTGGACGCGCAACTGCAGCCTCCCGGCTCAAGCGGTCGCAGGCGGCTTGCAATCTGCACGGGCGGAAGGTTCCGGGAAGGCGGATAATTTTAGGCGGATTATCCGCGAACCGTTCGTGCCGACCCCGGGTCGTGAGGGCCGTGAACACCATAATCCCCCTGCATCGATTCTTCCGCGGCGCCGTGCTGACCGGTTTCTGCGCCGTGTTTTTGACCGCTTTGATTCCGCTGGCCCGGGCGATTCCCCGACAGGTGACGCTCGAGGCGATTCATCAGGTGGAGAATCCGCGCAATGTGACCCGGCCCGGGCCGGCGGGAGAACTCGGGGCGTATCAGTTCCGACCCGCGACCTGGGCCCAGCACACGGACCGGCCCTTTAGAGACGCGCTGGACCGTCGCTGGGCGGACCTGGTCGCCGCACGGCACTACGACTGGCTGTGCGAGCGGTTGGCGAAGAACGGTCTTGAGCCGTCGGTCTACAACGTGGCGCTGGCGTGGAACGCGGGGTTGACGGCGACGGTGCGCGGGGTGGCCCCGCGCCGGAGCCATGCTTATGCGATCCGGGTGGGCAACCTCGCGGCGGACTTTCACGGCCGGACGATGGTGGCGTCGCGTTGAGGAAGGGGCCGCGTGAAAACACGCTTGGTTGTTGGCGCGGAGGAATTCAGGTTTGGAGGCGAGCATGACACCGCCCGCGCCGAGTTTTTTCCGGAGGGTGCCCGTAGCCCCCCTGGTGTTTTTCGGCGCGGCCTGGTTGCTGATGCAGACCGGCGGATTGCAGCTGGCGGAATACCGCACGTTGGATTGGCGCACGCAATGGCGGGCCCATTTTCAGGAGCCGCCCGACGGACGAATCGTGGTGGTGCTCTACGACGAGAACACCGAGGCGCAGATCCCGTGGCCGCCGGACCGAAAGGTGCACGGCGACCTGATCGACCTGATGGTCTTTACGCCCCCGGCCGTGATCGCGTGGGACGTGATTCTCGACGCCACACGCGAAGGTGGAGGCGACGAGGCGTTCGCCGCGAGCGTGCGTGCGGTGCGGGACCGGGGGATCCGGGTCGTCACGGCCGCCGCGACTACGGCCGAAGCGACCGACGTGGCGCCCGGCACGGACGGGCCGGCGCTCACGCGGCCGCTGACCGACGTCGAAGGCGACCGGACCCGCCTGGTCGGAGCGGACTTTGCCCTGCTGCCCTTTCCGCGGCTGCGGGCCGTAAGCTGGTATGGCTTTGCCGACACGCCGACGGGCGCGGACGGCTTGAGGCGGGCGATCCCGCTGGTCGTGCGAGTGGGTCGGGATGTTTTCCCCTCGCTGGGCCTTCAGACGCTGATGACCTACCTCGACGTGCCGGCCGAGGCGGTGCGCGTCCGCTTGGGCGACGCCGTCTACCTGACCGGCCGGGGGCGGGAATGGCGGGTGCCGATCGCGGCCGACGGGACGCACTGGCTCAACTATCGCTACGATCAGGACCGGTATGGCCACCACGATTTTCTCACCTACAGCACGATTCAGGCGTTGCTGAACCTGCATGAGAATTTCGTGGAGCGAAAACCCTTCGTCCCGCCGCCGCCGAGGTTGAAGGACGGGATCGTTTTTGTCGGGCAGACGGTTTTCGGGAAGGCCGATATCGGACCGAGCCCGAGGGCGGGATTGACCCCGTTGGTGCTGATCCACGCCAATCTTGTGAATTCGATGCTGCGCGGCGACTACGTGCGCGAAGCGCCGTTTGCGCTGGTGTGGTGGGCGTGCGTGGCGCTCGGTTATGCGGGCATCTTTGTCGGCCGACGCCGGCCGGTCGGTGTGTTGGTGTGGTTCACCGGATTGGCGGCTGCGGCTTACGTAACGGCGGCGGCGGCGGTTTGGGTGAAGTGGAGTCTCTGGCTGCCGGTGGTCGGTCCGTTGCTGGGCTTCGCGGCGCTCCAGGCCTATGTCGGTGTGCGCCGGATCGTGCAGGAGCAGCGCGGTCGGGAGGAGGTGAACCGGATGTTTGGCGCCTATCTCTCGCCGGAGTTGCTGAAAAAGATGCTGTTGGAGAAACAAGGCGCGGCGGTGCGCAGCGAGCGGCGGCCGGTTACCATCCTGTTTTCCGACCTGCGGGATTTTACGAGCCTGAGCGAGAGCACGGGGCAGGAGGAATTGATCGCGCTGCTCAACGAATACCTCGCGGCGATGGTGGAGTGCATCCACGAGGAGGGCGGGACGCTGCACAAATTTATCGGCGACGCGGTGATGGCGGTGTGGGGCGATCTCACGAGCGACGGGTCCGAAGCCGACGCGGCCAAGGCGGCGCGGGCGGCGCTGAAGATGCACCGGCGGTTGGCGGAACTGAACGTGGGCTGGCGCCAAGCGGGTCGGCCGGAGCTGCGGATGGGCATCGGGCTGAACCACGGAGCCGTGCTGGTGGGCAACATCGGCTCGCCGCGGCGGATGGAATTCACGGTCATCGGCGACGCGGTGAATCTCGCCTCGAGGCTGGAGAGCCTGACGAAGGAGCTCAAAGCGGGGACGCTGGTGGGCGAGGCGTTGGTCCCGCTGTTGAGGGCGGGCGGCTTCGAGCTGAAGCCGCGCGGTGACGTTCCGGTGAAAGGAAAAGCGCAGCCTGTGGCGGTGTTTGAACTTTTCGAGACTAGGACGGTTTGCCCGAATTCCGGCTCGTAAACCCGGCCTGTTTTGGTTCCAATCAAGGCCCAATTTCATTCATGAAAACCATAATCCGTCTGCTTTCCCTGTTTGCCTTCGTCTTATGCCTCGTCGATCAGGCGGCGGCCCATGAGGCCAAAGTGATCAAGCTTACGGGCACGGCCGAGGTCATGCTGGCGGGCGCGACGGCCGCCACGCCGCTGGCCCTCAACAGTGTGATCCCCGAGGGCGCGATCGTCACCACCGGGGTGGGCGCGGAGCTTACGCTCGAGACGTTGCCGGGTGTCATCTCCACAATTCAAGCAGGCTCGACCGTCCTGATGGAAAAACTCGCGATCGTGAAGAACGGCGAAGTCGTTACCGAGCAGACGGCCACCCTCGATCTCAAGCAGGGCAATATCGTTTCGACCCTCGATCCGGCCAAAAAATCGATCAACCGCTACGGCGTCCGCACGCCCAAGGGTGTGGCGGCGGCGCGGGGCACAGTCTATTCGGTGAAGGTCAATCTCACGGGCTCGACGGTGGCGACACTCAGCGGCATTGTGACCGTCACTCTCGCAAGCGGCGTGATCCTCAATATCCCGGTTGGCACGGCTTCGGCCAATGGGGAGGCGGTGACCGCGCTAGCCGCTATGATCAAGGCGGATCCGAGTTTGGCGAATGACATCGCCGAAGCCGTGAGGATTGTGGCGAGCAGCGTGCAGAGCGGTGCAAGTGCGGTGAGTTCACCCGAATCAGCCACAGCCGTGCTGGCGGCGGTGGTGAATGCGGCCTCGGCGGCTTTGCCGGCTCAAGCGGCCACCTTTGCGGAGCGGGCGATCACTGCGGTCACCACCTCGACGAATGCTGCGGTCAAAAGCGTGGCGGCGGCGACGGCGGCGGCCGTGACGGAAGCGGCGGTCCAGGGTGCGGTCAAAGGCACTCCGGCAGCGAATACGACTACGGCCCAGCAACTCGCCCAAGACATCACGAATGCCGCGGTCACGACAGCGGCGGCCAACGGTGTCGCCACCCAGGGTCTTCAGGGCATTGTTAACTCGGCGGCTGTGGGTGCCGCAGCCGGCGCGACCGCTGTCGGCGCGCAGCCGCCGCAGATCACCGCGCCGTCGGGGAGCAACCTGACGGCACCGCCGACGGCACCGGCGCCGTCTCAGCCAATCGTAATTCCGGTCAATCCCGTGATCATTAGTCCAAACTAATCCGCACGGAGGTTTTCTAACTCACGCGCGCCGGCCCATGGGTCGGCGCGTTTTTTTGCCAACTTGCTCGGGCCTCTCGTGCTCGTTGCGGCGGCCTACTCCAAAAACGACGCCTGCTTGGGCGCGGCTTTGGCGGCGCGTTGGGCGGCGGCTTCCTCGGGGGAGGCGTTGAGGTGCCGGGGGGCGCGGGAGGCCTTGGCGGTGACGGCCGCCTCGCGGTCGGCCACGATGCGGTCGCAAATCTGGTGGATGTGCATCCGCAGCCATTGGGTCGTGCTGCTGTTCGCCGTGTAGTCGGCCGGCCCGTAGTGGTCGATGCGGCCGACCTGCCGGAGCCGGTCGTTCTGCGCGAATTCCTCGGGCTTGGCGGGATTGTAGACGCCGTAGGATTTGCCGCCGTTGCCTTTCACGACGGAGAAACTCGGGACATCGCTCGGACCGTCGGCGATGTAGATCATGTTTTGAAACGGGATGCGGCGGTCCTCCTCGTTCATCTTGGAGTTTACCTCGATGGCGGAGTTTTTGTTGGTGCCCTTGTTGATCTCGAAGAGGGCGCGGGTCTTGGTGGTGTTGTCGATGACCATGCCGATCTGGGCGATCTCGGCGGCGGCCTCGATGGCGAGTTCCTTCTGGCGGAGGAAGCCGGGCTGGAGGGGGCTCTCGATGAATTCGCAGGCCCAGATCCCGTCGACCAACGGCGCGATGGCGCTCCCCCGCACCATCTCGGCGAGGCCGGTGCTGACGACGTAGTGCTCGAGGGCGATCTCGTGTTTCCGATACTCCGGGCGCTCGGTGACGAAGGATTTGGCGAGATCAAAAAAGCCGGGCAGGCCGGGATAAAATTCAATTTCCCGCCCGCATTCGCGCAGGGTTTTGTTGCTCAGGCCGGAGAGCGGGCCCGCGAGCACGTAGGTGAGCAGATGGTTGAGATAGCTGATCTCGGGCGAAAGGTGGTAACCGCGCTGCTTGTAGTGGCCGACGAGGGCGTTGGTCTCGCCCCAGAAGGTCGCCTCGTCGATCCCGTAGCGACGGAAGAGCGGCGACTGCATGTATTCGGGGATTAAGGTCTTGTCGAAATCCCAGATGCAGGCGATGATGTTTTGAGTGAAGAGCGTCGTGGCCATTGCTGATCAACACCGCTAGGCAAGCATTGCCTCGCGCGGAGTCGGGTCGCAGACAAGCCTCACCCGGCGGCCCGCGCAATTCGCAAATCGCCGCCCGCGCTCCCTCTCCGGTCCCATGGATTCTCTGCCTGAAATCGCTCCTTTTCGCCGTCGGCTCGATGAACTCGACGCCCAGATGGCGGAGCCGTCGTTCTACAACAACTCCCGCCGCGCCGCCGAGGTGATGCGCGAGCACCAAAAGCTCCAGCAGCTCGTGGCCGATCATCGCCGGCACGAGCGCATCGAACAGGAAATCGTCGAGGCTGCGGAAATGAGTCGCGACCCGAAGGCCGATTCCGAGATGAAGGAACTCGCCGCCGCCGAGTTGCCGGACTTGCGGGCGCGGGCCGCCGCGTTGCGGGAAACCGTGCTCCTCGCGATGATTCCGCCCGAGGCCAGCGACTCGCGCAACACCATCATGGAAATCCGCGCCGGCACGGGCGGCGAGGAAGCGGCGCTGTTTGCGGCGGAGTTGGCCCGGGTCTACCAGCGCTACGCCGATACGCAGGGTTGGAAGATCCAGCCGATCAGCGCGAGCGTTTCCGAGCGCGGTGGATTCCGTGAAACCGTCTTCCTGATCACGGGCACCGATGTCTACAAACAATTGAAATTCGAAAGCGGAGTGCAGCGGGTGAAACGGGTGCCGGTTACCGAGGCGAGCGGGCGGATTCATACGTCCACCGTGACGGTGGCCGTGCTGCCGGAGGCCGAGGAGGTGGACGTGATCGTCGATCCGCAGGAGCTCGAGATCACGGTCGCGAGGGCGAGCGGACCGGGTGGCCAAGGGGTGAACACGACGGACTCGGCGGTGCAGATTCTCCACAAGCCGACCGGGCTGATCGTCACCTGCGCCGACGAGCGCTCGCAGATCAAAAACAAGGCGAAGGCGATGACGGTGCTGCGCTCGCGCCTCCTGCAGCGCCGGCAGGACGAGGAGCACGCGAAGTATGCGGCCGTGCGCCGGAATCAGATCGGATCGGGCGACCGCAGCGAACGGATCCGCACCTACCATTTTCTCCAGAACCGGGTGACCGACCACCGGATCGGCCTGACGCTCTACAGCCTGCCCCAAATCATGGCCGGCGACATCGGAGCCATCATCACGGCGCTGCAGAAGGCGGACTACCAGGTGAAGTTGGCGGCGTTGACCGGGCATACGTTCGAGCCCGCGCGGGCGGCGGCCGACGACGAGGATTGAGATGCCATCGGTCCTCGAAATCATCCAGAAGACGTCGGAGTTTTTTGGCGGCCGGGGCGTGGAGTCGCCGCGCCTGAATGCGGAGTTGCTGATCGGGCACGCGCTCGGGCTCAAACGCATGCAGCTCTATCTGCAGTTCGAGCGAATTCTGGCGGAACCGGAGCTGGAGAAAATCCGACCGCTCGTGCGCCGCCGGGCGCAACGCGAACCGTTGCAGTATATCATCGGCACGATGGATTTCGGCGGGGTGTCGCTCAAGGTCGACAAACGGGCGCTGATCCCTCGACCCGAGACGGAACTCTTGGTCGAGATGATTGTGGCCCTGAACCTATCGCCGACCGCGCGGGTGCTGGACCTCGGCACCGGCAGTGGTGCGATCGCGCTCGCGCTGGCCAAGGCGATGCCGCAGGCGACGGTGACGGCGGTGGACTCGAGCACGGAGGCGCTGGCGTTGGCGAAAGAGAACGTCGAACGGGCCGAGTTGACCGCGAGGGTCGAGTTGGTGGCAGGCCGGTGGTATTCGGCGCTAGCGCCCGGGGGGCGGTTTGACCTGATCGTTGCGAATCCGCCCTACCTATCGGCGGCAGAAAGGGCGGAGGCAGCTCCGGAGGTGCGGGATTTTGAACCGGCATCCGCGTTGGTAGCGGAGGAAGAGGGCCTGGCGGATTTACGGCCGATCGTGGAATCGTCCCGGGAGTTCCTCGCTCCCGGCGGGTTGCTCGCGCTCGAGACCGGAATCACCCACCACGCCGCTTTGGCGGCGATCGCCGGTCGCTGTGGCTTCGCCAAGAGCGAGAGCCGTCGAGACCTGACCGGTCGCGATCGGTTCCTGCTGGCGTGGCTCGGTCCAATCTGACGCGGTGCCGTCGCGCCGTTCAGCCTTTGCTATCGGCGGTCAGGGGCGGCTTGGCGTTGGCGGAAAACTCGCGGGTGCGGCCCAACTCGATGGCGTCGGCGATGACGCGAAAGGCCTCGCGGAGGTGGATGTCGAGCTTGGGGTAGCTGCGGTTCCCTTCCTCCTCGGGTTCTTCGTCCTCGTCGCCGTCTTTCTTCGGGGCCTTGATCCGGGGCGGGGCCGGAGGCGCGAGGCGATACTCTTTGAACGCGAAGTCGGCCTTGGCGAGGCGGTCGCGTTCGGCATTCATGGCTTTGCGGAAACCTGAATCGGCGGCTTTCTCGGCCCGGCGTTGTTCCAGATTTAGGGAGACGAGTTTTTGCTGTTCCAGCCGCTCCTTGAACCACTCGATGTTGCGGCGGAGGAAACTGAATTCCTCGAGGTTCGTCTGGCGTTCGAGACTGGAACGGCGCAGCGGCGACAAGATCTTCGGATCGAGCGGGGCACCGTCGAAGAAGCTGGTAGGAATCTGGTCCCAGACGAGGGCGTGGGGCAGGGAGGCTTCGCCGATGGGCAGATAGTCGTCGATCGAGGGCAAGATGATATCGGGGACGACGCCCTTGAGCTGAGTCGATGCACCGCCGGGCAGGTAGAATTTTTGGATGGTGATCTTCGCCGCGCCGGTTTTGGCCGGGGAGTTGGCGAGGAGACGGGAAATGTTTTTCATTTCCATCACGGTTTGCACGGTGCCCTTGCCGTGGGTCGAGGTGTCGCCGAGCACGATGGCGCGGCCGTAGTTCTGCAAGGCCCCGGCCACAATCTCCGAGGCGGAGGCGCTGAAGCGGTCCACCAGCACGGCGAGCGGGCCCGTGTAGGCGATCGAGGCGGAGCGGTCGCTATCGACCTGAATCGCACCCGAGTAGTCCTTGATCTGCACGACGGGTCCTCGGCGGATGAAAAGACCGGTCAGCTCGATGGCTTCGGTGAGATAGCCTCCGCCGTTGCGCCGCAGGTCGAGGACCAGACCGGAAACCCCGGCTTCCTTGAGCTGCTCGATCAGCCGGGCGATATCCTGAGTGGCACCGGACTTGCCCGCCTCGCGATCGGTGTCCCCGTCGTCGGCGGGACCGTAGAAGGAGGGCAGGGTGATGACGCCAAGGGGGCGGTCGACCCCGTCGGCCCCCGGCACCTGGAAGATCGCGGCGTGGGCCCGGGATGAGTTCAGTTTCACGACGTCGCGCGTGATGATGATCTCTTTGCGGGTGGACGGGTCGGTGGCGTCGCCCGGCTGCACGATCAAATGGACCTGCGTGTTTTTCTGGCCGCGGATCATATCGACGACCTTCCGGAGTTTCATGCCGATGACCTCGATCGGCTCGGCTCCGCCTTGGGAAACGGAAATGATCCGATCGTTGGGCTTAAGCTGGCGCCCGATATCGGCGGGGCCGCCGGGGATGATCTCCTTCACGAAACAGTTGTCGTCCTCCACGCTCAACAACGCGCCGATACCGACCAGTTGCAGCCTCATGTTGATGCCAAAGTCCTCGAAGGTCTCGGCGGAAAAATAGGTGGAATGCGGATCGTAGAGGTGTGCGATGCAGCCGAGATAGAGCTCGGCAAGGTCGCGGCCTTCGATTTCACCGAGATTCTTGAGCATGCGCTCGTAGCGCTTGCGCACGGCGACCCTGGCTTCATCGACGGTCTTTTTGTTGAGAAGTTCGGCGATCAGCTCGAATCGCAGACGGTCCCGCCAGAGGGCGTCGGCAGCCGCGAGGGTGGACGGCCACTCGGATTTGGTCCGGTCGCTGCGATACGTGGTGTTGGTGGTGAGATCGAAATCCTTCTTGAGTTCGTCAAAGATCCAATTGATGCGGCTTTCGGCGCGGGTCTCGTAGGTCGCGTAGATTTGATAGGCGGCGTCGATGTTGCCGAGATAGGAGGCGTTTTCGTAGACGCTGTTGCCGAATTTGCTGACAAACCCCGCCTTGTCGCTGGCGACGAAGAAAAGGCGCTGGCCATCGAGCTCGCCCATGTAGTCGGGGATGACCTGGGTGTAGTCGGTGCTCTTGACGGCATCGCGATTGTAGTGGGCCTGTTCCAAGAGTTGGACCAGCGTGCGGGCCTCGGTGGAAAGGGTCGTCGAGGTGCTGAATTTTCGGTCGGCCGCACTCAGCCATGTGGCTGCGCCAAACAGGGCGACGAGTGCGAAGAGACGGAGGGCGTAATCTTTGAGGGGGAGACGCATGGTGAAAGTGTGAAACGACGCGGGAGAAGAAGTTGCCGAAAAGGGTGATGAGCTTCGCGCGAGGCTAACGGTCGTTGGTCAGGCGCTTGGCCGCGTCGAGCTGTTGTTTCTCATCGGAAGATAACGACGAAAGTCCGCTGGCATTGATTTTATCGAGAATACGGTCCACCTCCGCCCGGATGGCAACAGGGTCGCGCTCGCGAGGGGTTAATTCGTCGCCGACTCCCGGCGAATTCTCGCCGGCTGTGCGGCCGGGATGCGCGGAAAGGAACGGCAGCCACCGGGAAGGGCGGGGGATAATCGTTTTCTCGGCGTAGACGACATAGAAATAGACCGCGCCAAACAACATGCCGCCCAAGTGGGCCGAGGGAGCGTAACCGAAGGGCGAAGTTGCGCCCATGATATCGAAATAAATACTTCCGCAAAAACTCAAAAGCCCGAGCGCAAGCGCCGCATGGCGGAGCTTTATGGTGATCGGAACCAAGAAAAAGAGCAGGAACCTGAGTTCGAGCCGGGGGTTTAGGTAAACGAATAGGGCCAGCAATCCGTAAACACCGGCGACACCGCCGATGAGGATGTCCCGTCCTGACCACGTCACAGCCGACCACACGAGAGCGCCCATCATAGCGGCGCCAAAGAAAACTCCGATGAACCTGCGAGCGCCCATAAACGGCAGTAGCTCTCGCCCCAGCAGAATCAATCCGGCCACCACGCCGGTTATGTGCAGCAGGTTATCGGTGCTGTGGACAAAGACATGGGTTCCGATCGTCCATAGTCTCAGTTCCCGCAAAGTCGCGGCCGAGTGGCCAAAGTGCTGGGGAAGGTAGACCCCGACGGGAAACCATGGCGCAGCCACGATCAATTCGATGAGAAACGCCGCGATCAGAACCGAAATCAGACGGACCAAGGATGCCGATGCGCGCTCGGAAGCAGTTTCCTTAAAGTATGAACGGTCCGACAGCATTTGTGATTCCGGAAAGTGAGTCTTGCGTAGAAAAACACAAGTCGGCTGGTCGCGATTCCACACGGGGCGCCCCCCGGGCCGACCGCATCCGGCCTTGATTCTTTTTCGGCCGACCGCCGATCATTGTGCCCGCTTGACACCATCGCCCGGCGGACTTTGTTGACCGTATTCTATGGCTAACAAAGCAGACAAGTGGGCGCAAAATGCCGAAGGCAAGTTCTTCGTGGATCAGCAGTGCATCGACTGCGATCTCTGCCGTGAAACCGCGCCGGCGTTTTTCACGAGGCATGACGAAGGCGGTTTTTCGTTTGTCCACAAGCAGCCGACGACGGAAGAAGAGATTTCGTTGTGCATGGAAGCGCTCGAGGGTTGCCCCGTCGAGGCGATCGGCAACGACGGCGAGAAAGCCTGATCGTTCGATGGGAGAAGACCCCCGGTTCAGCCGGGGTTTTTTCGTCCGTTCGAAAATGGTAAATCAATTTTGGAGCAGATATTAACCGGACGATGCCTTTACGTTTTTGGCGGATACTTGGCTCAGCGGTGATTTCGCTCGTTGTCCTATCCTCGGGTTTGGCGCGCGGGCAGTCTGTCACCAAGCGCCTCGACGAGGTGAGGGTGTTCTCCGACCGGGTGGCAAATCAAGCGCCCGCCGGCACCTTTTCGATGCCGATCTCCCTCCTGAAGTATGAGCCGCGGGTTGATATCCAGGCGCGCAACCTCGGCGAGGCTCAGGCGGATATCACAATCCGGGGTGGGACGTTCGAAAGTATCGGGATAAGAGTCGGAGGGTCGTCGTTGCTCGATCCGCAGACCGGGCACTATTTAGCGGAGATTCCCATCGCCCTTGAGATGCTCACGCCGCCGGAGGTCGTGACGGGCTCGGGCTTCGCGCTTGGCGCGACGAACGCAACCTCCGGAGGGCTGGTCTTTGGTTGGCGGGAGATCGAGCGGAGGGGCAAACTGAGGGTTTCGGCGGGCCAAGGGAAATTCGCCAGCGGCGAGTTGTATCAGGGCTTCGTCCGGGGATCGGGCAGCGGCAACTCCGTCGTGCGCGGGGATTTCTCCGTAGCCCGATCGACGAGTGATGGCTTGGTCCGTTTCGGGGACCATGATTTTGGCCGGGTTAACGCACGCCTGCAGCTGAGAGGGACGCGCCACCAAACGGATCTCTTTGCCGGATATCAGGCGAAGACCTTTGGCTGGCCGAACCTCTATACACCGTTCAACTCACCGGAGACCGAAAATCTCCAGACGGTCTTGTTGGCGCTCAACCACCGGATCGAGAGCGACCGCTACCGTTTTCTCGAGGCTTCGGTCTACCATCGCCGCAACAAAGACGACTATGCCTTCAACCGGTTCGCTCCGCTCGGACCGGTTCACCCCTTTCAGCACACCACATGGATCAGCGGCGCGGCGGTCTCCGGAAGATATGGCGATGCGCATCTGGCCGGGATTTTCCGAATGGAATTTTTGGCGGACAAGATCGAATCCACTTCGCTCACTTTTGGGCGCTACAACACCCGCAGTCTTGGAAAGATCTCGGCTGCGGCGGAGAGAGCTTGGGCGGCGGGCGGCGGGCGCATGGTGGCCACCGGTGGGTTGACTCTAGACGACTCCAATCGCGCCGGTGCCGTCGTCTCGCCCGCGGTGGAGTTGGCCCGCGAATGGCCGGGGAGCGCGCTCACTCGGATCCATCTGGGATTTTCCGGCAGCACGCAATTGCCCGGATACACCGCGTTGAACTCCAATCCGAGCGCGGGTTTGTTTCGCGGGAATGCCAATCTTGGCCGCGGGAAAGCGCAGAATCTCGAGATCGGCTTGACCGGAAGTTTCTTTGGCTGGAGCGGACAGGCCGCCGTTTTTCACCGGGCGGACAGGCAACTCGTCGATTGGACGTTTCGGCGGGGGGTAACCGCCCGGTCGGCGAACCCGGTCGATGTGGAAACGACGGGCCTCGAGATCGTGGCGCGCCGCTCTTGGGCGCGCGTGGATTTGGTGGTCGGATACGGCGGGCTTTTGAAGGACGCCGATTATCGAGGGGCGACGGTCAACGCCAGCTTCTACGCGCTCAACTACGCCCGGCATCGTCTCACGGCGGCGCTCGTGTGGCGAATTGATCGGGAGTGGACGTTGCATGTCGATCATGCGGCCCGGGTTCAGGCCGACAATTCGCTCCGGCTCATCGGCGGCGACGAGGCGATCAGCGGAGCCTTGGATCTGACTTACCGTCCGAAGTCCTTTCGGGGCCTGGCTATCTCTCTTCGGGCGGAAAATTTGTGGGATAGCGATTATCAGGAAGTCCCGGCCGTCCCGGCCTCGCCTCGCCAAGTTTCCTTCGGGCTGGCGTTCGGGTGGTAGCTGATTCGGCTTGAAAACTTCGGAGGACGGGAAGTCGTTTCAGGCCGTGCCCGTGAATCCGTTTCTCGCCCCGAGCTTCTTACCCGAGTGGGTCCAATTGACCGCCGAGCATATCGTGCCGGACGTCACCGTTGCGCTCGTCCGTGCGCAGTCGGCAATCGATGTCATCTGCAACCGCAGCGTCGCAGAGTTGACCTACGAGAACACGTTCCTCGCCATGGAAGCGGCGACGGAGGAGCTAAATGTCGCCTGGGCCAAAGTCGGGCACCTGCAATCGGTGGCGGATTCGCCAGCAGTGCGGGATGCCCGGAACGCCGTCCTGCCGAAGGTCGCGGGCTTCTACGCGGGAATCCATCTCAACCCGGGATTGTGGTCCCATCTCAGGTCCTTCGCCGAGACGACGGCCGCGCGATCGCTCACCGGGGTGCATCGCCGGTTTGTCGACGAGACGCTGTTGGATTTCCGACAGGCCGGGGCGGACCTGCCGGCGGTCCGGCGCGAACGCTTGGAATCACTGCAAACCGAGTTGACGCAGCTTACGCAGCGTTACGCGGAGAACGTGCTCGACGCCACGAACGGCTGGCAGTTGCTCATCGAGGACGAGAGCCTGCTGAAGGGATTGCCGGCCCATGCCGTGGCGGAGGCCCGTCGGAGTGCGGCGGCGAAGAATCTGGGCACGACGGAGAAACCGGCATGGCGCTTCACCCTTCATGCACCGTCGCAGGAGCCGTTCATGACGTTTTCGGAGGTCGAGGGTTTGCGCCGCGAGATGTGGACTGCGGGTGCGGGAGTCGGCGCCATCGCCCCGCATGACAACGCGGAGTTGGTATCGCAGATTTTGCGATTGCGGGAGGCCAAGGCGGCTCTCCTCGGTCAAACAAGTTTCGCCGAATTGGTGTTGGCGCGCCGGATGGCGGGATCGCCCGCGCGGGCACTCGCTTTTCTCGAAGACCTCCGATGCCGGGCCGCCCCGGCGTTTGCGCGTGAATGCCGCGAATTGGAAGCATTCAAGGCCTTGGTGACCGGAGTGGATCAATCGGGGCCGCTCGCTCCTTGGGAAATCGCTTTCTGGGCGGAGCGTTTGCGACGGGATCGCCATGCCTTCGACGATGAAGGGTTGCGTCCCTATTTCCCGATCGGAGGGGTGGAGAGCGGGCTGTTTATTTTGGCGCGCCGTGTCTTCGGCGTGAGCGTGGTGGAGCGCGTCAAGGGGAGCGTGGAGGTATGGCACCCCGATGTGAAATTTTACGAGGTCCACGATGGGCGTGGACGCCATGTCGGTTCGTTTTATGCCGATTGGCACCCGCGAGAAGGCAAACGGGGAGGCGCGTGGATGGGCTATCTGTCGACGGGCGGTCCGACCAAGGACGGAGGTCGGGTGCCTCACCTCGGCTACATCTGCGGGAACCTCACGCCCCCGGGTGTCGGCGGTCTGGCTCTGCTCACCCACCGCGAGGTTGAAACCATCTTTCACGAGTTCGGGCATCTCTTGCATCACCTTCTGGGTGAGGTGGAGATCAAGTCGCTGAACGGCGTCAACGTAGCTTGGGATTTCGTCGAACTCCCTTCGCAGATCATGGAGAATTGGTGCTGGGAACGAGACAGCCTGAATCTGTTTGCCCGGCACCATGTGACCGGAGCGACCGTTCCGGACGAAGTCTTCGTGAAGATGACTGCGGCGAGAAATTTCCGAGCGGCCTGTGCGACGATGCGCCAAGTCGCGTTCGCCAAAATGGACCTGCTGCTGCATCGGCGAGCCGCGGAGCCGGGCGATCCGGCGGATTTGGAACCGATCGCGCGTGCCTTGATCGCCGATTGTCTTGTGCCAACCGCACCGCCCGCGCCGACCCTGCTCAAGCGGTTCGGTCACCTGTTTTCCGATCCGGTGGGTTACGCCGCCGGTTACTACTCTTACAAGTGGGCGGAAGTGCTCGAAGCCGATGCGTTCTCCCGGTTTCGCGAAGCGGGTATCTTCAACGCCGGTGTGGGACGCGAGTTCGTCGAGCACATCCTCAGCCGGGGTAACGCCGCCGAGCCTCTGGATCTTTTCCGGGCGTTTATGGGCCGCGACCCGGATCCGGATGCCTTGTTGAAACGTAGCGGTTTGATAAGCAGCTAGCCGAAGAAAAGGTTCGCGCGGGCACCGGCCGCCGAAGAGAAATCCAGTCCTATGATAATCGCCGATCTTGCCAAGCTGCCCGGTGGAACGTTTCCCGCACGCCGTTGGGGCCGCGGGCTGGTCGGACAGCTCGGCCAGCCGATTCCGGCGAAGGGCTTTTCCATGGGCTACTCGATTCTCGAGCCCCGCGGCGGCCAAGTCCCGTGGCACAATCAGGAACAGGAGGAGGTTTATTTTATCGTGCAAGGGGAGGGCGAGATCTGTGTCGGCACCGAGCGTAGTCCAATAAAGGCGGGGCAAGCCGTCTTCATGCCGCCCACGGTTTTTCACCAGCTCACCAACACCGGCGACGAGCCGATGCACATGATCTATGTCTATTGCCCAGGTGGCGATGTCGCGCACTGGCGGCAGGAATTGAACGGCACGCTGCCGGCCGCCGGAGCGGGAAACATCCCGCCGCTGCCCGCCGGAGCCGCTCCGCAATACACAAAAAAGCCGGAGTAGGCCGTTCTCTTCAGCCTCGCCAGGCGGTTGGCGTCTTGCCGGTTCTCCGGCGAAACCAGCGTGTAAAATAGCTTGGGTCGTCGAAACCGGCGCTTTCGGCGGCGATAGCGACCGAGGCTTTGCTCCGCAGCGCGTTTTGCGCCTTTTCCAATCTCATCCGGTCGCGGAGTTCGCGCAGGCCGATGCCGGACTCCCGCTTAAGTTTTCGGTTTAAGTGATCAGGGTGATAGCCGGCGCGCCGGGCGACGTGACCGGCCGAGCCGGCCGAGCGAAACAACGTCTGGATTGTTTCCAGCAGAGGAGGCGTTTGCCGCTGTGGCTCGCGATCCGGCTGAGGCTCAAGCAGCAGCGCGACGACGGAAAGGATCGGGGCGTAGTCGGCCAACCGTAGCCGGCCTTTCGTGGGCACGCGGGCAAGGAGGGCATGAAGCTCGGCCAAAGCCGGAGTCGCCAGTTCGCGGTGTCCCGAACGCTTCCGTGTCGTTGCGTCCAAATCGTAGTCCAAAACGAGACAAAGAGGCAGGCTTCGTCCCTGTTGGGCAAAGCCATGCGGCGTTCCGGCGGGGATCACAAAGACGTCGCCTTGGCGGGCCGGGCGCCTGCGATTCCCGACCGTCTGCCTGCCCTCGCCGGAAAGGTAGAGGATAAGTTGGGAGAAAGGGTGCGCATGCGGGGCGATCTCGGCCGCACGATGCCGGTTTAATTGCAATTTTCGGAGGCGAAACCCGAGGGCCTGGATCTCGATCTTTTGAATGAGGAGTGGACTCCAAGCGAGCATGGCGTGTCGGATAAGTGCTAGCTAAAGTCGGAATAGTCCTAACGCAAGCGACCGCTTGCCCGTATTCTCATGACGGTTCAGCTTCCACCCAACTTCTCCCTCCATGACCACACACAAAGTCGGCATCATTATGAACGGCGTCACCGGACGCATGGGCACCAACCAGCATCTGCTTCGGTCGATCAAGGCGATCATCGATCAAGGTGGCATCAAGCTCGGCGACGCCGAGGTGATCATGCCCGATCCGATCCTGATCGGACGCAGCGAGTCCAAGCTTGCGGCGCTTGCGGCCCGAGCCGGCGTCAAGCGCTACAGCACCAATCTCGACGCGGCTCTGGCCGATGCGGGCAACCAAGTTTATTTCGATGCCACGCTCACGGGGCAGCGCCCTGTCGGTGTGCGCAAAGCCATCGCGGCAAAGAAGCATATTTATTGCGAAAAACCTTCCGCGACGACGTCCGCCGAAGCGCTTGCCCTTTACCAGGAAGTAACGGCCGCCGGCCTCAAGAACGGCGTGGTGCAGGACAAGCTTTGGCTGCCCGGCCTGCTGAAGCTCAAGTATCTGATCGATACCGGATTCTTCGGGAAGATTCTCTCGGTCCGCGGCGAATTCGGCTACTGGGTCTTCACCGGCGAGCACGACAAATTGCAGCGCCCCTCATGGAATTACCGCAAAGAGGACGACGGCGGCATCATCGTCGATATGCTCTGTCACTGGCAGTATGTGATCCAGAATCTGTTCGGCGACGTAAAGTCCGTTTCCTGCCTTGGCGCGACCCACATTCCGCAACGCTGGGACGAGGCGGGCAAACCCTACAAATGCACGGCCGACGACTCCGCCTACGCGACCTTCGAACTCAAGAACGGTGTCGTCTGCCATTTCAATTCCTCATGGGCCGTTCGCGTCCGCCGCGACGATCTGCTGACGCTTCAAGTCGACGGCACCAATGGCAGCGCCGTCGCCGGTCTGCGGAACTGCGTCATTCAACACGGCACGATGACGCCGCGTTGCGTGTGGAGTCCGGACACCGACAGCCCGATCAAGTATATGGACGGCTGGGTGACGCAGCCGACCAACGACATCTTCGACAATGCCTTCAAGGTGCAGTGGGAACTTTTCCTCAAGCACGTCGTGAAGGGCGACCCGTTCCCGTGGAATCTCCTTGAGGGAGCTCGGGGAGTGCAACTGGCCGAGCTGGGGCTCAAGTCTTGGGCCGAGCGCCGTTGGGTTGACGTGCCCAAGCTCGGTTAGGTCGCGGCCGGCACCGCGGCATGGAATGCCGTTTCAGCCTTTCCAAATGCGCGAATTGCACTGGCAATCCGCAGATTTTCGTTAGGTTGCGAGCACCGTCTTTTCCGACGCGTTCAACAACTTATCCTATCTACATATGAGCCTACCAATCTCCCTCGCATTCATTGGCGGCGGATCGTTTCTTCCGTCTTGGATTTTCATGGTCCTCTTGGGACTTGTGATGATCTTTTCGCTCTACGCACAGTTCCGCGTGTCGAGCGTTTACAATAAAAACGCCCAGATACCCTCGCGCGGTCGCATTACGGGTCGCGAAGCCGCCGAGGCGGTGATGGCCCGCGCCGGTATCACCGACGTTGAGATCACCTCGACGCAAGGACACCTGACGGACCACTACGATCCCACCAACAAGCGACTGGTGCTCTCCGAAGAGAACTATCGCGGGACCAGTCTGGCGGCTCTGGGTGTCGCGGCCCACGAGGCCGGGCACGCGATTCAGCACAAAATCGGCTATTCCATGCTGAAACTGCGGATGGTTTTGGTGCCGGCGACCAACATCGTCACCCGCGTCATTCCCATCGTCATGCTGGCAGGATTCTTTTTGGCCAGCGGTCTGTCTGGAATGATGTTGGACGTCGCGATCCTCTGCTATGCGGTCCTGGCGTTTTTCCAATTCGTGACCCTGCCGGTCGAGTTCGACGCAAGCCGCCGCGCGAAAGAACAACTCGTGGGCCTCGGCATCATCGAGCGCGATGAGATGCCCGGGGTCAGCGCGACGCTGAACGCCGCCGCACTTACCTATGTCGCCGCATTTGTGAGTTCGATGCTCTACCTGCTCTATCTGCTCAACTCGCGCCGCGATTGATCCGGACAGTGCCGCTGGAAATGCTTAGAGGCCGACTCTCATGGGTCGGCCTTTTTTGCGCGATAGTGGCGGAGAGGGGGGATTCGACCTCCCGGTCAGCCTTTGCACCTACGGTCCCTCGGCAAAGTGGTAACTTGGTTCGGAAAACGACGATGGTAAACTCTAAGCAAACAATTGTGCGGATCATCTTGTATCGAATTCCGGCATCTCTCACGGGTTTTCGAAGAGGACGGCACCGATGTAACCGTTAGCAGGCAACTGGCCGTGAGCTTTCCAGCCGTTGATGTGAAACTCGGCGCTGGGCTGCCTCGTCGGCTAGAGTGCGGTTTGCAGTAGCCGATCCGCAGGCACTCTGCCGTCGGCTTTTGGTGGAATTACGCGAATGCCCAGGTTCAAGAAAACGAGCGTTGAATTCCCCGGCCATTGGTTAGCTCATCTGTGAAGTGCACCCGCTCACTACAGAACATAATTGCTTTCAAGCCGGGCGGTGAGCACTGCTCACGAATTCTAGGACCAGCACAAAAAACGATTTGGAAAGAATGCCTCCGCCAATGGAATGTAAGTTGCACTCGCAAAAACAATTTTGTGGTGCGCAGAACGGAGTGAACGACAAGCCGGTTTCTCTCGGAGGATTATCGTGACGGATCAGAGCCCGCGGATCGCAACGGTGCCCATGAAGGTCAAGCTGCTCTCCGCGATCAAGGAAGCGCGCTACCTGCCTCGAACGCTTCGCTTGGTTTGGACCGCGGCGGGGCGCTGGACGATCGCCTGGGCCGCTCTTCTTGTCTTTCAGGGCCTGCTTCCCATTGCCGTCGTGTATCTTGTCCGGGCGGTGGTAAACGCCTTGGTGGCGGCGTCTGCAGCCGGCGGGGATTGGCCGCATTTCCGCGGCGTGTTGTTCATTGCAGCACCGCTTGGTGCCGTCATGCTTTTGGCCAAGGTCTTGGATAGCCTGATGGCGTGGATTCGGACCGTCCAAGCCAATCTGGTCTCGTGTCACATCGCCGACCTTATTCACCAAAAATGCGGGGAGGTGGATATGGCCTTCTACGAGACCCCTGCGTTCTTCGATAAACTGTATCAAGCACGCGCCGACGCCGCCAATCGTCCGTTGGCATTGCTAGAAAACATGGGTGGGCTGGTCCAGAGCGGTGTTACGCTGGTCGGAATGGCCGCTGTTCTCATTCCATTTGGCTTCTGGCTTCCGCTGTTGCTGGTGTTCGGGGCGCTGCCGGCCGTTTACAGAGTGTTTCGCTCCGCCCGAATGCAGTATGCTTGGCGCGCGACGGCCACGCCGATTGATCGCCGCGCCCATTATTTCAATTGGCTGCTCACGTCGGCTCCGCCCGCGGCGGAAGTGCGGCTGTTCGGGACAGAGGGCCATTTCCGCAGGACCTATCAGGATCTGCTCCGGAGGCTTCACCTGGGCAATCTGGCGCTGATGCGGAGAGAAAGGCTAGGGGAACTTTACGCGGGTGGTCTGTCGCTCGTGATCACCGGGACCGCGCTATCTTGGATCGTTTGGCGAGCTTTGCGCGGCTTGATCGTGCTTGGGGATTTGGCGCTTTTCTATCAGGCATTCAGCAAAGGGCAGCAGATGGTAGGTTCCCTGCTCGGCAACACCCAGCAGCTCTGCTCAAACTTATTGTTCGTCGGCAAGCTCTACGAGTTTCTGGCCCTGGAGCCGAAAGTGGTTTCGCCCTCCCGCCCGGTGCCGATGCCGCCGTTGCGGCGTGGTATCCGGTTCGAACAGGTTTCCTTCCACTACCCCGGGAGTGATCGGGCGGCGCTGCAAAATTTCAATTTGGAAGTGCCGGCAGGCCGCATCACCGCGATCCTCGGAGCGAATGGCTCGGGCAAGAGCACGTTGGTGAAGCTTCTGTGTCGGCTGTATGATCCCGACGCGGGAAGGATCGCCATCGACGGCGTCGATCTGCGCGACGTGAGCCTAAAAGAACTCCGAAGCTCCATAAGTCCGCTATTCCAAATGCCGATTCAATACAGCACCACGGTGGCCGAAAACATCGCCCTCGGAGATCTCCCCGGCTCGCCCACCGCCGATCAAATCAGGGCGGCCGCCCGGGCGGCGGGTGCCGATGAGGTCATTTCGCGTCTGCCCGGCGGTTACGACTGCGTGCTGGGCACGGGATTTGAAAACGGGACGGAAGTCAGCGTCGGCGAATGGCAGCGGATCGCGCTGGCGCGGGCCTTTCTGCGGCCAACGCCCATTCTGGTTCTGGATGAGCCCACCAGTGCGATGGACTCTTGGGCCGAGACCGACTGGCTTGATCGCTTCTGGCAGCTGGCGCAGGGCCGCACCGCTGTCGTCATCACCCACCGGCTGAGCACCGCGATGCGTGCGGATACCATTTGCATCATGGAGCACGGCCGGGTGGTCGAATCTGGATCTCACGGCGAACTCTTGGCGGCGGGTAAACGATACGCCGCAGCGTGGGCCTCCCAGACCAAAGAGGTCTCCCGCGGATCAGGTCTTCCGGATCCGTTGCAGACAGCTGGTTGAGCGACGCGCATCCTTACAAACGAACCCGACGGATCGCGATCGGGCGGCCAAGTGAATCGAAGCCTCCGATCCGGAAAAGATCCCACGAGTCCGTCTTTCGCGCTTTCCGCCGGGCGGTCCGATGCTCAGCGCGGCCGGTATCAACGTCTGGGGATGGTGAGTGGTTGTAGGGGTTCAGAAGCCAGGCGGCAGAAGCAGCACATCTGTGCTGAAAAGCCGATCAGGATTCCGCGCGAGAACTTGGGATAGCTTCGCGATCGGCTGCGGCTGGCATTCGACTCCTTCTCTCAACAGATCCCTCGCATCGATGAAACGATCGAAGTTCCTCGCCGCTGCGACGAAGAACGCGTCGAGCGCCCCTTGGAGCGCGAGCACCGGAGTTTCAAACTCCGCCCACAACGGCGCACCCGCCGCCCATATCTCCACCCCGGTATCGATGACGTCGACCTCGCAGCCCTGAACGTCGGCCCACACCAAGGACACGTCCGCTGGGACGATGCCTTTCGTAGCCAAGAGAGCGCCCAACGGCATGCCTTGGCAATCGATGCACGCGCGGGATGCCGCGTGAATCTCGGAGGGCGTGCCCTGTCGCGCGACAAAGGCCGCGCCGCTGTCGTAGGACAGGGCGATCCGAACCATTCCCGTCCGCCCGACAACGGCCGCGTTCACCAAAATAATGTCGTCCACGAGACCGTTGGCCGAAACATTTTGGCGCAACAGTTCGAAAGTAGTCTGCACCGGCTCGATCGCCAGAACCCGGCATCCGTATTCGCGGGCAACGGGGATGCTCGTGGTCCCGATGTTCGCCCCGACGTCGACGAAGACACTGCCGCGGTTTACGCCGCGGCCATGGGCCTTCAGCCAAGCCATAAGCGCACGCAGTTGAGGCTGCTGAAAGCCATCGTCCACGAATAGGCCGAAGCCGATGTGCGGATCTCCCACCGGCACGGTCCAGGAGAATCCATATCGCGAAAATCCCACCGTGCTCGCACCCGAGGCGGTCAGAGCGTGCCATGCAAGTAGGCGCCGGCGGCGGGGTGAGAGCCAGGTGACGGCGCGAAGCAGGGCGGCTCGCCGTAGGTTTCTAAGCAGGCGTTTCACGTTTGCCGAGAATGTTGCAAAAGCGGTTGTAGAGAAGGCGGAGGATTGATGGCAGGACTCAAAAGAATTTATGACGGGTTGCGTTCGGCGAGTTTCACTCGCTGCGATTGTCCGTGAGTCTCACGACAATTTTTCCGTTTGGAAGCACGCGGTGCGTCCGCGCCTTACACGCTCGATATCGGATAGCATTCAACGCGGCCAGATTCTCAAATATCGCATTGCCACGGAATGCACGCGGCCGGAATTCGACGAGTTCGGCGCCCGGCCGCATAAACAGGACGTGCACGAGCGCGGCGCCGTGGACGCCGCACAGAACGTCGGATTCGCGGACGATCCGCAGTTGCTGGCCGAAGGGCAGATCCTCGAAGCTTCGGACCTCGACTCGGTGCTGCGGATACAGTCGCTGTAGCAGGTCGACGGCGGCATCGAGGTCTTCCACTTTTCTGCAGACCACGCCGTCGCTGCGGGGATGGGGCTTGTAGTCGCGGCGGTCGACGAACGTCAGCACGCGGTCTCTGCTTGGTCCATCGGCAATTTGATAGGCGGCCAATACGGTCTCGATAAAGTCGGAGAGAAAGTCGCGAAACCGTGAGGATTCGATTCTGCCGGTATCATACAAGGGGCTGTCATATCCACCGGGAACCAAGATCAGATTCTTGAACCCGATCGCGTCGCCCGGGTAATTATGCAGCCGATAGATCTGCTGCGGCCGCAGGATCTGCGACCACATCGAGTCAAGTGATCCCCGGCAATGTCCGTCGAGAAAGAGAAGATTGAAGGGCCGGGTTCCGGCGAGCAACTGGATCGCGGCGTAGGCGTTGAAGATCTCGATGAGCGTGTGATAGAGATTCACGTATTCGCGCCGTTCGACGACAAAGGTCGTCAAAGTTTCTTCGCCGTCGGGGCGGAGATCTCGCAAGGCCTCCGCGCTCGCGACGAACCGCCCTTGGTAGCCTCCGAGGCGCTTGGGGTCGAGCGCACCGGGGTCGCGCAACCGCAACGCGCCTTGCCCGAAAACGGCGAACTCCTGCTCCTCGGGAACGGGTTGCGGCGGCATTTCCCCGCCGCCGGCCCGAATCCCGATTCGCGTTCGATCAACGATGCAGTCTCGTAGTGAGACGATTTGCGAACGCACTGCTATGTGCTCATGGAGTTCGACGTCATGCTGCGTCCCGGAGGTGTCTGCGTAGCAATGGTAGCCAAAACGCCGGCTAGGGCCGGCAATGGAAACAACGCATCGCGTGCACCGGGGGGACAGCGCCGCCTGCGACTCGATTGCAAACGTCGCGTCGCGAAACCCATCGGCGGCATTCACAGCCTGCGCGCTTTTCAGCAAGTAGGCTCGGTTCTTCCGGAATTGGTAGGTCTCATCGAGTCTTGGCACCCGCGGATGTCGAATGGACGTGTAGGTGCCGACTTCCTCCGTCGGGCGGCTGAACCCCACGGAATTCCGCAGCCGGGCCGCCATGTCGTCGTCTTCCTGGCCCCAGCCCAGATAATTGTTACTCCATCCGTTGCACGCGACAAAGTCGTCGTTGTTGATGAGCAATACCCCGCCTACCGTGCTGCGGTATTGCGTGCGGCCATCGGTCGACACACAGAGGTGCATCGGCGATTTCGGATAAGCATACGAATTGTGCGGATTGGTGGGAAGCTGATCGACGTCGTGAAAGGCGCAGTAGTCGAAGTCGCCGGCGGCGAGATTGAAGCCGACGTTCATCAGGTAGCCCTTGTTAAACGGCAGACCGTCCTGATTCTGCTCGATGACAAAGATGCGGTAGTCGATTCCGTCCAGAAACGCCGTCATGTGCTCGACGAACCGGGTCAGTTGCTCGGTGCGCTCGGCTCCTTGGCTCATGGTGGCCGCGTGTTGGGACTCCCGAAACGGAACAACCACCGCTAGCCTCGCGCTGCGCGGATCGCGGCCCTCGAGCATTCGAATGCGGAGGAGCTTCATGAACTCTGGCCTGCAATGATTTTTTTCAGAGCGACGGCTCTTGAAAAAGCGGCGGAAAGCGGAAGGGCCCGCCTTCCAGCGCCGCACGAGTCTCGGAAGCCGGGTCCGGATCGAGGACGCGAACCGAAACCTAGACCTTATCCGCCGCGCCGCGCCTTTGAGGATCGTCTGGGGTCGGCGGACAAAAAAATAGTCTGCGTCCAGCCAAGCGCATTTCGCGATATCCCGAAACGTGAGCTGCCGGAGACCGAAATCACACACCTGCCGCTTGCGGTAAACGCGGTTATCGTAGCCCCAGCAGCTTTCGGCCTTTCGATACATTTCATCGTAGGGAACCGCCCCGACGATATAGTGCCGATGCGGAAACAGCAGGTGCTTCGCGTCGATCAATTTTCCGAGACGGCGGGATACTTCCTCCAAGTCATTGTCGCAAAACATATGGCGATATCCCGGAAACAGGACGTAGCCCGTGCGCTGGTAGAAGGCCCGATCAACGATCGGCAGCGTCATGGTCTTCGCCCCGATGCCGTCATCGACGAAAACGGCTACGTCGCGCCGATCCCCGATCGCCGAAACCAGCGCGTCGTCCCAACCTTTCGGACAACCGAAGTCATCCGATACCATGATCAACAGATCCCCCGTCGCGACGAGCGCCGCCTGATTGCAGGCTTTCACCGAGTTGCCGTTGGGGTGGATGATCAGCCTCGCGCCATGCCGCGAAGCGACCTGCCGATACTCGGTAATCTGGTTGTCGTTGTCATCGATGCTGAGGATGTATTCGATAGCGTGAAGTCCGCTACGGTTCCCCAGCCATTCGGCAACGGCGGCTTCCGCGGTTACCGCGCGATTTCTGGAAGGATGGAGCAGACTGATCTTCATCGAATGAGTCGGGGCGATCGAGCATCAGTTCCCGGGCTTTGTCCATTCCGTCTCGACCGGGATACCTCCGCTGCTATGAGGTCCGGATGCCACGGTTCCTGTATCTCTTTCAGGTGGAGCAGGACTTGCCGCCTTCGCTGAATGCGGTGGCCGGTCCCGACAGTGACATCGTTTTCCTGTCGTGGCGCGCGAAGTCATCGGACCCCCGCAGTATTTACTATCCATCGAGTTCCTGGACGCAGGGCCGAAATCGCCTGCTGAAGGAAGTGCTGGGCAGGGATTATCTTTATTTCGTCTTCGCCGATGACGACATCCGGGTCGAACTCACGCAGCTTGGTGCCAGCGCGGTGGGCGCGGAAGCCAACCCGTGGCGCGTGTTCGAGGAATTCCTGCTGGCCCGCGAGCCCGCGATCGGCTGTGCGGCGCACAACTGGCATCTCACCGGCGGCACCCTTGACGAGACGCACGACTGCCAGACGCTGCGGTTCTTCGATGCGCTGCTGAACGCCTTCCATCATGAGGCGCTGCTGACGCTCTTGCCCTATTACGACCTGCTGGACGAAGAATCGGAGTGTTACTCCCAGAACTTGCTCTGCAGCCTCGCGGCCGACCTTTATCCCGGCCGAGTCATGCAGACCAACCGCGTTCAAGTCATCAATAGTCAGGCGCGGCGCAGCTATGGTGAATTCTTACTGTCGAAGCCGGAGAATCTCTACTTGGAATCATTGCGAGACACGGAGCGGGCGCGCCGCTTTCTACGACAGTCCGTAGCGGCCGCCGCCCGCCATCCGACGATGGGTCCGGCCCGGGCGAAACGCGGTTCCTACGCGATCTCCGAATCGGAGTTGTCCCAAGTCTACAACTTAGGCCATCCGACCTGGGCGCGAAGACGGGAACTGCTGGCCATGCCGGCGGACGACGACTTTTTTTCGGCGCGCGACGAGTCCGTGCGGGCGCAAAGGTGGCGGAGCAAGCGGCCACCGCGTGCACTTCCATTCCCTGCTGTTCCGACGCGGCATCGCGGCTTCCTCCGGGCGATTCAGCTTAAGCAACTCTTCCACGAATTCTACCTGAGACCCGCTGTCCGGTTCAATCCGCTCGTGCGATTAGCTCGCGAGCTGATTCGGGCGCGGAGTCTTCCCTCCGCAACGCAGGTCATCGATCGTCTCAGATCCCGCAGCCGGTCCCGCGACCGATGGCGGAAGTGGGCCAGCCAGCCGGGACACTTTTCCGAAATTCCCGAGGACCGGCAGGGCGAAGTGTTCCAACTCCTAGCCGCAGCTCTGAACGAGATCTGCGACAAGTGTGCGGTGTTCGTCGACGTCGGCGCGGGATGCGGCGATGTCCTCGGTCACTTCGTGTCTGGTTCCGGGCTCAAGAAGCCGGTCTTCTCGATCGGAATCGACCCGGTCGACGCGCGGGCGCACCGGAGTTACACCGGCTTCGTCATGGGCGCGATCACGAACGGTCCAGAAGGTCCTACGGAGTTCTTCCGCTATTCATCCTCCGATTGCAGCTCCCTGAAGCGCATGGACCCGACGAAAGTCACCCATGACCGGGCCGAGGGAGGATCTCAAAAATACTTCGCTCCGATTGAGATCGAGCGACTGGAGGAAACACTGCGGGTCCCGGCCTTCAAACTCTCCACCATCATCCGGCAATACGGACTCGCCCACGACGTGCTGCACTTTGTGAAGATCGACGCCCAAGGCAGCGATCTTGATGTCTTTCGCAGTCTGGGCGAATTCACCGAGAACTGCCTGTTCCTCCAGATCGAGACGGTTTATCCGGAGGGAAACGCACCGGGCGTGACCCTTTACGAAGGGCAGACGACATTCGCCGAAGACCGCGAGGTGATCGAGGCGGCGGGGTTCCGGATTTTCAACGTCGCCCGTTTCGGCGTCACGCCCGAGGCCGACGTGATCTTCGTCAACCTGAAGCTTTTTAGAAAGCTGCTTCCGCACTGGGCCGGCTCGGGTGCCCTCTGAAACGCGCGAATCTTGTGGTGATCGGCGGTTGGACGATTCACGCCTCCAGCCAAAGTTCAGGCCAGCCTTCGGCGGCCTACGCACTCACGTTGGCGGCGGCATCAAGATCCTCAAGCCACGCTGCGAGAATCTCCGCCTCGTCCGCGCCGACGATGCCCGCACGCTGCAACGCGGCATACGCCGCGATCATATTTTCCGATACGGAAGCCCCGGGCTGAATGACCGACGCCACCAATTCCGGGACCCGCTCCGCCTGAAGGTAGCAGGGCAACTCGGACTCGAAATCCTTGAGGAGATCATGAGGATTACGCTCCTGCACGACCATCGCCTTGGTGAAACCGAGCGAGTATCCCGCAGCCCACATGATGGGTTGGGCGACTAGGCCGCGCAGAATGTCGGTGAACCGAAACGTCACGCTGGACGGAAGGTAGAGGAGGGGAAACAGCGCTTTCCGGAACGCGGTCGCTTGCGAATTGAACGGGCAAAGGGTCCCGCGGCCCAAGACCAGCGGCTCACGATCCCGGAAGAATTGCGGTCGGCTGTCCACGAGCCGGTAGATCGCGTCGACATCGGGATCACCGTCCGCGAGCATCTGCCAGACGCCGACGTTCAACGCGGCCGTCGCGAGGCTTTCGGGCGCGAGCACCGTTTTTGGATCGAGGATCGAGCGTAGCGGGAATCCCCTCGGCCAGAGATGAGCATCGCTGAACGAGCGGTAGATGTTCACGAAACCAAGGCCTTTGCCGGTCGCCGCATACGTGCCGTCGAACGCAGGCACCTGCCAGTCGGGCTTGGGGAAATTGTCGTCGTCCGTGTCGAAGATGACTTCTGCGCCGCGTTGAACCGCGCGCAAATAGCCCAGCATCTTCCGGCAATAGTGATTCCACGGCAGCATCCCCGCGAGCGCTCCGCAGCTCGCGGCCTGCGCGGCGGGGGCCAGATATTCGGTCTCCGCCAAGGCCCAATCCGCCGGCGTCTTCCTGTCACCCACGACGATTAGCCGGCCAGGTGTCCGCTCTGCGAAAAGCCGGACCGCCGCGGTGGGGTGGGCGATCGATGTGATCACCACGAAGGGAAGCTCGGTTTGCATGTGAATTATTTTCCAGACTGCGCGGAGATCAATTTTCTTTCGACGGCGAGCCCAGCCAGCCTCGCCAAGCGATCTGTTCACCGCGTTGCACGGCTGACTCGGGGATGGTGAGGGCGACTTCCCGGCTGGTCGGAAGCATCCCGACGTCGGCGGGCAGTTCCTCCAAAATCAGAGAGGCCAGCCCGGCCGGCTCGAGATCTGTGCCCGCAGCCGCCTCGGTGGGATAGGGCACTATCAAGGAAAAGCGCCCGTCCGATCCGGTCTGGCGGGAAACGCGGTGGAGCCAGGTGCGTCCGCTGGTGCGTAGCCGCAGGGGCACGGTCAAGGCCACGGTGGCACCGGGAGGTGCGATGCCGTCCACCCTGGCGCCTTCGACCTGTTCGAATAGCTTTACGGTCGCCACAAGGTGACCGAGGTAGGCGTCCCATTCGCCTTCCTTCCAAAGGCCGATACGCATTTGGTCCAGCGCCATCGCACGATCCTCGGCAGAGCGCACCAAAGTGGTCCGAGGGATAATCACCTTGGCCTGGGTATCGCAGGTAAAACGCAGGAAGCTTTGCTGCTGGCTTTCAAAGACCAGCCGGAAGTGGGAAAGGCCGTTGCCATCCCCCAGCAAGAGTCGCGTGGCGAAAGCGGTATCGTAGGCCTTGCCCAGCGTGGGCACCCCGACGGCGCGCCCGGCACCGTCGGTGAAGGTCGTGCGCCCGTAAAAATCTTTGGCCTTCAATCCGAGGATCTCGCGGTGGGCAAAGAACGAATCCCCCATGGTCCGTGGATCGATGGCGACATAGCGCACCGCGGCGGCGACCGTGGACCCACGCAGGCTGGCACTTCTGACCGACTCCTCGGTTGGGAGGAAAAATGGCACCATTCCTTCCGCGACCGGGTAGCGTGAACTCGTGGCGGGGCGCTGCCCGAGCGCTGTCTCTTATACACATCTGACGCTGCCGACGAATAGAGAGGTGTAGA
>ENA-ORBV01003469-ORBV01003469.1-microbial-mat-metagenome-genome-assembly--contig:-NODE-3469-length-31491-cov-6.397784_pt1 | contig 31491 bp, 23 predicted proteins | sample MGYA00237777_ERZ505514 | MGnify/ENA primary metagenome ERZ505514 (study PRJEB26160, sample SAMN06269048) | microbial mat metagenome | isolation source: Oligotrophic lake microbial mat | place... | reverse complement strand
GCTGCCGACACGGTGGGTGTGTTCCAGATCGAGAGCCGGGCCCAGATGAGCATGTTGCCGCGCCTGCGGCCGCGCTGTTTCTACGACCTGGTGATCGAGGTCGCGATCGTGCGTCCGGGTCCGATCCAGGGCGGCATGGTGCACCCCTACCTGAGACGCCGCCAGGGGCTGGAGCCGGTGGAGTATCCGGGCCCGGGGCTGCGCGAGGCGCTGGGCCGCACCCTCGGCGTGCCGATCTTCCAGGAGCAGGTGATGCAGATCGCGATGCTGGCCGCCGGCTTCAGCGCCGGCGAGTCCGACGACCTGCGCCGCTCGATGGCGGCCTGGAAACGCAAGGGCGGTGTGCACAGGTTCCACGACCGCATGGTCAGCGGCATGGTGCAGCGCGGCTATAGCGAGGAATTCGCGCAGAACATCTTCAAACAGATCGAGGGTTTTGGCGAGTACGGTTTTCCCGAAAGCCATGCGGCGAGTTTTGCATTGCTGGTCTATGTGAGTTGTTGGCTCAAGCACCACGAGCCGGCCTGTTTCCTGGCCGCGATGCTCAACTCGCAACCGTTGGGTTTCTACAGCCCGTCGCAGCTGGTGCAGGACGCCAAACGCCATGGCGTGTCGGTGCTGGCGGTCGACGTGATGTGCAGCGACTGGGACTGCACGCTGGAGCCCGACCCCGGCCAGGTCCAGGCCGCCGTGCGCCTGGGCCTGTGCATGGTGTCGGGTTTGAGCCGTGTCGCGGCCGAGCGCATCGGCAGCGCACGTGCGGGGCAACCGTTCTGCACCACCGAAGATCTCGCGCTGCGCGCCGAACTCGACCAAGGCGACCTCAAGGCGCTGGCCAGTGCCGACGCCTTGCGGGCTCTGTCCGGTCACCGACGCCAGCAGGTCTGGGAGGCCTCTGCGCTCAAGCCGGCGCCGCCGCTGCTCAAGGCGGTGCCGGTTGAGGAAGACTGGCTGGAATTGCCGCCCGCAGCCGAAGGCGAGGAGGTGGTATTCGACTACGCGTCCACCGGCCTGTCCTTGCGCCGGCATCCGGTGGCCTTGTTGCGCGCGCAACTGGCGGCGATGCATCTGCTCAGCGCCGCACAGATGCGCGACCTGCCCAATGGCCGCCTGGTGCGCGCCTGCGGTCTGGTCGTGATGCGCCAGCAACCGCAGACCGCCAAGGGCGTGGTCTTCGTCACGCTGGAGGACGAGACCGGCAGCATCAACGTCATCGTCTGGAAAAGCCTGCGCGAACAGCAACGCAGCGAGCTGCTGTATTCACGTCTGATGGCGGTCTACGGTGTCTGGCAACGCGATGCCGAGACCGGTGGCGAGGTGCGGCACCTGATCGCCAAGCGGCTCAAAGACCTCACGCCACTGCTGGGCGGCCTTGCGACGCGCAGCCGGGAGTTTCATTGAGGGCCGGCCCCGGCCGGCACACCGAGGCCGCGGTCGCGCGTGTCAGCGCACGTTCATCCACTTGAACAACATGAAGCCGTCCGCACGCTGGTAGGCATCGATGTTTTTCTTCATGCCCCAGGACAAGGTCTGCTGGTGCAGCGGGATGTGTCCGACGTCGTCGGCATGCAGGTCCAGCGCCTGCTTGATCATCGCGTTGCGTTTGCCCTGGTCCAGTTCGGACTGGATCTTCGTCGTCAGTTCGTCGAGTTGCAGGTTGCTATAGGAGCCAAAATTCCAGCTGCCCTGGTTGCCCGAAGGCGTGGCGAGCACGGTAAACAGCAGGTTGTGCGCGTCGTAGCCGGCAGGCGACCAGCCGAGCATGAAGAAACCCATCTCGCGCTTGAGGCCCTTGGGGAAATAGGTGGTCTTGGACTCGGCCTGCAGCTTGATCTTCACGCCGACACGGGCCAGGTTGGCTGCGACCGCCTGGCAGATCTCCGAGTCGTTGACATAACGGTCGTTCGGACAGTTCATGCCGACCTCGAAACCGTTCGGGTAACCGGCCTCGGCCAGCAACTTGCGCGACGCATTCTGGTCGAATGGCAGGCGGGTTTCCATCTCTGGGGTATGGCCCTGGATGCCGCGTGCCAGCATCGCGCCAGTGGGCAAGGATGCGTTGCGCATGATCTGGGTCTTGATCGACTGGATGTCGATCGCCTGGTAGAAGGCCTGGCGCACCCGCTTGTCCTTGAACGGGTTCTTGTCCGTGATGTTGGAAAGAGGCAAAACGTCACGCTTGTGGTCGAAACCCAGAAAGATCACCCGCAGCTCGGGATTCTCTACCACCTGCAACTTCGCGGAACTGTTGACGCGTGGAATGTCCTGCAACGGCACCGGGTCGATCACGTCGACCTCGCCGGACAACAGGGCCGCTACGCGGGTAGCGCTGTTCTCGATCGGCAGGAACACCACTTCGTCCAGATTGGTTTCGAACTTGTTCCACCAGGTCGGCGAACGTTGCAACACCGTGCGCGTGCTGGGCTGGCGCTCGCGCACCCGAAAAGGCCCGGTGCCGTTGGAGCGAAAAGACGCAGCGTTTTCGATGCCTTTGCGGCGATCGACCGGTCGCGTGGCCTGGTTCGCTTCCGCCCATTTGCGGTTCATGATCAGGACGTTGGTCAGCAACTCGGGCAGGATCGGATTGGGTGCCGAGGTCTCGAGTTCGACAACGAAGTCCGACACCTTGCGAATGACCTTGACCGATGCAAGCTGCGGCTTGATGTCGGAGCCTTCACCGCGGGCGCGTTCGAGCGAAAACACCACGTCGTCGGCGGAAAACGGCGCGCCATCGTGGAACAACACGTTACGCCGCAATTCAAAGCGCCACACATTGGGACCGGTGGCTTTCCACGCGGTTGCCAGCGATGGCGTGAGCTTGAGGTCCTTGCCACGCGTAACCAAAGCCTCGAACACGTTGTTCAGAAAGGACAGTTGCACTGCCTCGTTGAACGAGTGCGGGTCGAGCGACAACACGTCGCCCTGGTTGGCGATACGCACGGATGCCGCGTGAGCTGCACCGGAAGACAGGCTGGCGAACAGCGTTGCGACTACGAGGGCCGCATGGCCAGACTTGGGGAAATGGAGCATGGATGTCCTGGTGATTGATCCTTAAATCCTATCACCCGGACCCGGCTCGGTGCGGCGTGGGCGCAGACAGCGCAGCATGGCGTGGTGGCATTCGCCTCTCCTGCCACGCTCGCGCAGGTTCAGCGCATCTGGCGGTCGAGGAAATCGTCCTCCCAGGTATTGCCGCGCCGCTCCGTGCTGATATAGCGGACTGCGGGTTGACGGCGATGTCCGTACCAGACGGGGGCTTGTGGCGCCTGCCAGGCCTGGTAGGCTACCGGTCGGTACTCGAAGACGGTCTGGGTCGTGCAATGTTGTACGTCCTTGACGCGCCCTGGTGCGCGCCGCCCGAGTTGCACCTGTTCCACCGTGCAGACCAGGCGTGGCACCGCCACCCGTTCCATGACCGGCCTCGCGGACACGACCCGGGCGGAGTCATATGCCATCGCCATGGTGCTGGTGATCAGCGCGACGGTCAGAGCGAGCAGTTGCTTCATGGGGCTTCCTTGCGCAAGTGGGGATGTGTCAATCATCGCGCGAAACCGTGCCAGCGCATTGAAGTTGGATGAAGCCACGGTAAAGAGGGTAAGCGCCGGTACGCTCTGGGCGACGGCCGCGCCGACCGCGCCGGTGGCTCAGGGGATTGGAAATCGCGCCCGGCGCTCCAGGTCGTCCAGGTCGATGTGGTTGCGCATGTATTGCTGGCTCGCGTCCACCATCGGCTGGTGGTCCCAGGGGTGCAACTTGCCCACCTTTAGCGCCTCGTAGACCAGACGCCGGCGGCGCTGACTGTTCAGCACCCGGGCATCGAGCGCCTTCAGATCCCAGCGTTGGTCGACCTCGGCCAGGAATGCGGCGACCCGCTCGCGCTGCTCCGGCAATGGCGTCAGATCGTTCAATTCGCGCGGATCGGCCAACACGTCGTACAGCAGACAAGGGTCCTGGCTGGCGTAGATGAACTTGTAGCGACCGCGGCGGATCATGACGACGGTCTCGCGCGAGCCTTCGGCCATGAATTCGCCGATGACTTCGTCGTGCCCTGGCTCACCGTTCAGGTGTGGCATCAACGAGCGGCCGTCGATCGTCAGGCCCGGGTCCATCGCGCCGCCAGCCATGTCAACGAATGTCGGCAGCAAGTCGATCGTCGACACCGACGATGCCACACGACCGGGCTTGAAGCGACCGGGCGCATGGACCACCATCGGCACCCGAGCCGACGCTTCGAACCAATGCATCTTGTACCACAGGCCACGTTCGCCCAGCATGTCGCCGTGGTCGCCCGAGAACACCACGATGGTGTTGTCGGCCAGTCCGCAGTCGGCCAGCGTTGTCATCAGTTTGCCAATGTTGGCGTCGATGTAGCTGCAGGCACCGAAGTACGCGCGCCGCGCCCGCTCGATGGCCTCGGCTGGCATGGTCTTGCCCCACAGGTCGATCACCTTGAGGATGCGCTGCGAATGCGGGTCCAGTGCGCGCTGGTCCAGGTGCACGGTCGGCATAGGGATGTCGACGTCCTGGTACAGGTCCCAGAACGCGGCGGGAATCGTGTACGGGTCATGCGGATGTGTCATCGACACCGTCAGGCAGAACGGCTGCTGCGGCGTGTTGCGCACATGGTCGAACAGGTACTGGTTGGCCTTGAACACGACCTCCTCGTCGAAGTCGAGCTGGTTCGAGCGCACACAGGGGCCGGCCTGCAGCACCGAGGACATGTTGTGGTACCAGCTGGCGCGTACATCGGGTTGATCCCAATCGACGGCCCAGCCATAGTCCGCTGGGTAGATGTCGCTGGTCAGGCGTTGTTCGTAACCGTGTAGCTGGTCCGGCCCGCAGAAGTGCATTTTTCCGGACAGCGCGGTGCGGTAGCCCAGGCTGCGCAGGTAATGCGCGTAAGTCGGGATGTCGGCCGGAAAATCTGCCGCGTTGTCGTAGGCGCCGATACGCGAAGGCAACTGCCCGCTGACCAGACTGAAACGCGAGGGCGCGCACAAGGGGCTGTTGCAATACGCCGAATCGAATACCACGCCTTGTTGCGCGAGCCGGCTCAGATGGGGCATCTGGATGGGTGACGTGGCATCGTGCAGCGGTAGCAGCGGGGCGGCCATCTGGTCGGCCATGATGAACAGGATATTGGGTTGGCTGGAAGGCATGGTGCTGGGTTTGCAAGGGATGGGGCGTGGCCCTGCGGATGACTTATGGAACGGTTCGCAAAGATGCCCATCATCACCATAAAGTTGCCGTTCGTAAACCACCACGGTCATGCGAATACCTTTGACAGGCTGAACTTGCGGCAAACCCTCTGGCTTCGGTGGACCCGTTGCGCGATGAGGTCTCCGACGCTTAGCCCACGGTAGACTCCGGGCATGGCCCAGTCGACACTCCCTGACGCGCGCGTCCTGGAGGTATTGCGCTCCAGCGGAAACTTTGGAAGCCTGGATGAGCAGGTTCTGCGGGACCTGGCCGCTTTGCTCGAGTTGCAGTTCGTGCCTGGCGGCAGCATCGTTTACCGCGAAGGCGATCAGGCCAACACCATGTTTTTCCTGATCAGCGGACGGCTGCGTGTGTCGCGCCGGTCCAAGGACGGCGAATTGCTGTTGTACAACGAGATCCGGTCTGGCGAGAGTGTCGGCGAAGCCGGGCTGATATTGCAGCAACCGCGCGTCGCCGACATCACGGCACTGCGCGATTCGACCTTGGCCATGTTGAGCCGGTCCGATTTCGAACGTGTGTTGTCGCTGCACCCATTGCCTTTGAACCAGGTGTTCGCGCGGGCGATCTACAACCACCTGCGCCATGCGTCGCAGGCTGTCGAGCGTCGCAGCGCCCGGATCTTCGTTGTTGTTCCAGTCAGCCCGGGCACACACACCGGTGAGGTGGCCAAAAGCCTGACACGTGCGTTTGCCCAGATTGGCCCCGCCCACCATGTAGCACCGGAAGCCGAGCGTTCGATCGACCCCAACGAGACAACTGGCGGGTTCGGCCGGGACCTCTACGACGATCTTGAGGAGCGTTTCGACTTCCTGGTCTACGAGGCAGATGGCAACTCGACGTCGTGGGCGCGCCGCGCGTTCCGTCAGGCCGACCAGGTGATCTACGTCGGCGAGCCCGACGGTGCACAGACTGTTGGTGAACTCGAGTGCTGGTTGCGCACCGAGCCAGGTTTTGAGATGAAGCGCCAGCACCTGGTGGTTCAGCATCCGGCGCAGACCAGTGTCCCCGCGCCGACGGGCCGGTGGATGCACGGCCGCACACTGGAGCGGGTCTACCCGGTTCGCGCCGGGAACCAGGCCGACTTCGCACGTCTGGCCCGCTTCCTGACCGGCACCGCGACCGGCGTTGTGCTCGGTGGTGGTGGCGCGCGCGGATTCGCCCACCTGGGTGTTTTACGGGCGCTGGAGCACGCCGGCATCGTGGTCGATCTGATCGGCGGCAACAGCATGGGCGCACTGATTGGCGCGCAATATGCATGCGATGTACCGCTGGACGACATCCGTGAACGTACCGTGCGTTTCGCGCGTGGAGGCGAGCGGCCGACGATTCCGGTGATCTCGATCGTCTCGGGGCGCCGGGTCGAGCGCGACTTGCAGCGCATGTTTGGCGAGCGCGAGGTGGATGCGACCTGGCGGCCTTTTTTTGCCGCCGCCTGCAATCTCAGCCGCGCCTGCACGACGGTGCAAGACAGCGGCCCGTTATGGCGTGCGGTGCTGGCCAGCAACTCGCCGGTCGGCCTCTTTCCGCCGGTATTGCACAACGGCGATCTGCTGGTCGATGGTGCGATCCTGGAGAACGTGCCAGTGGCGGCCATGCGCGCTCGGCTGGGCACACCACTGGAGCAACGGCACGGCAATGGCACGATCATCGCGATCGATGTGGACGTTCGGGACTACATGGGTGTCGACCCGGCCCAGCTGCGGCTGTCGGTGCGGCGCACGATCCAGAGTTTCTTTCAGCGCGGCGCACCCGCCGCGCCGGGTATCGGCGACATCCTTTACCGGGCCAGCCACATCGGTGGGCTGCACCAGCGTGCGCGTACCATTGAATTGTCCGACCACTACCTGGAACCCCCGGTGGCATCGTTTCCCTTGATGGCCTATAAGCGGGCCGAGAAGATTGTCGAGGTCGGATACCGGTATGCGTCAGAGGAGATCGAACGATGGGACCGTCGGGTGGACCAGCGTTGACATCCGAGAGCCTGCCGCTGTCGCTCAGTCAGCTCGAGGTGTGGCGCGACCAGCGCGCGTGGCCGGGTAGCACGCATCTGAATCTGGGTGGCACGGCATTCTTCGAGGGGCCACTCGACCTCAAACGGCTCAGGCGCGCCTTGTCCCGATTGGTGGCGCAGAACGCGGCCTTGCGACTGGTGCTGCACCGTGACGGAGGCCAGCATCTGTTGCCGGTGTTCGAGCCCGAGCTACCGGTGATCGATTTTTCCGGCCATGCCGAGCCCAGGCAGGCCATGCGCCTTTGGTGGCAGGAATGGATGGCGCGGCCATTCGATCTGTTCGAGGCGCCGCCGTGGCGATTTGCGCTATTGCGTGCACACGATACGCTGCATGGGGGCACGATCCAGTTCCACCATCTGATCATGGACGGCTGGGGCACGACCCAGGTCATGAAGTGCTGGAGCGAGATCTACAACTCGATCGACGAACTTGGTGGTGACACGCCTGATTCAGACGTGGCTGATCTGTCCTACCTGGCGTTCGTTTCGGAGTCGCATGCCTACCGCGCGTCCCCGGCAATCGGTCGTGACGCCGCATTCTGGCGCTCGCAAGTGCCCAGCTTGCCGGCGCCGCTGGTGCAGCGCGACATCGCCTACAAGCGCCAGGACGCATTGCCGATGGCGCACGTGGTCACTCAAACCATACCGCGCGCCGACTACGACCGCCTGAGCCGCTACGCGGCGGGACTGGGCATCACGCCGTTCAATATCTTCCTGGCGGCTATCGCGCTGTATTTCGCACGTGTCGGCGAGCGCGAGCAGGTGCTGGTCGGGGTTCCCAGTCTCAATCGCGGCGGTCGGCGTTACCGTGACACGATGGGCATGTTCGTCGGTGTGATGGGCATCAATGTGCCGGTGACACCCGACATGACGGCGGCCACATTGGTGGCAGCGGTGGGCACGGTCATGCGCGGCGCGCTGCGCCACCCGCGTTATCCGCTCAGCGAACTGGCGCGCGAACTGGAGGTCGTGCGCAGTGGTCGCGACGGATTGTTCGACGTGTTGTTGTCGTTTGAGCGCCAGGACTACCAGGTGTCGTTCGGTGCGGCCGAGCTGGTCGAGTCGCGCCAGTTGTTCTCCGGCGTCGCGCGGTATCCGCTGGGAATCACTGTCTGCGAGTTCCATGCGCGGCAGGATCTGGAACTGGTGTTCGAAGGCAGCGCGGCCTATTTTTCGCAGCCGCAGGTCGCCGCCTTGGCAAGCCGGATCTGGCACATCGTGCAGTCGCTGGTGGATGCGCCGCAGGCGCTGGTCATGGATGTGCCCATCCTGACCGCGAGCGAACAATCGCGCCTTGTGCACAGCAGGCACACGGCGGTACGCTGGCATCCGCAACCACAGACCTATGTCGCCGCCTTCGAGCGCCATGCGGCTCAGACGCCGGACGCGGTCAGTCTGATCTGGGATGGCGGATCGATGGCCTACCGAACGCTCGACGGGCTCGCCAACCAGCTGGCGCATCGCCTGGTGCGCCTGGGCGCCGGGCGCGACCGGATCGTGGCGGTGGCGATGAGCCGTTCGCCCGATCTGGTGGTCGCCATGCTGGCCATCGGCAAGGCCGGCGCCGCCTACCTGCCACTGGACCCGGATGCGCCGGTAGCGCGCCTGGGCGCCGTGTTGCAGGACGCGGGCGCCGTGGCCTTGTTGTTGCAGGTGGAGAACTGGGACCGGCTGGGCCCCATACATGCGGATGCGGTGGTCTGCAACTGGCAAGAGTCGCTGCGTCAGGCCACGGAATCGGCGGCAGCTCCTGCGGCACCGGCGGCCGGCGATCTGGCCTACGTCCTGTTCACGTCGGGGTCCACCGGCCGGCCCAAGGGCGTCATGGTGGAACATGGGGTGTTGGCACGGCGTCTGGCGTGGCTGTCAAGCGCCTACGGTGTCACACCCCAGGACCGTACCGCGCTGGCAACGCAAGCCACGTTCGATCCATCGCTGATCGAGTTGTGCCTGCCATTGGTGCACGGCGCGAGCATCGCGCTGGCGCCGCCGGGTCGTCTCCTGCCGCAGACGCTGGCCGATTTCGTATTGCGCCAGGGCGCCACCATCATGGCGTTCGTGCCATCCACGTTGGCGGGGTTTCTCGATGCGCTCGCTGGGCGCTCCGGTCTCCGGCTGCGGGTGGCTTGCTGCGGCGGCGAGGTACTGAACCCCGAGCTGGCGCGGCGTTATCTGAAAGAGACAACTGCGCGACTGTACAACGTCTACGGGCCGACCGAGGCCTGCATCTTCGCGAGCGCCTGGTTGTGCGAGCGCGAGCACGCCGGGCCCGTTCTGCCGATCGGCTCACCGGTGGACGACACCTGCATCTATGTGCTGGATCGGCGGCTGCAACCGCTGCCCGACGGTGTTGCCGGCGAGGTGTTCATCGGTGGCGATGGTCTGGCGCGCGGTTATCTGAACCGGCCGGAGCTGACGCAAGCCGCGTTCCTGGACGATCCGTTCCGTGCGGGGGCGCGTATGTACCGCACCGGTGACCGGGGATGGCTGGACAGTGACGGCTGCCTGCATTTCCTGGGCCGGCTTGACCGCCAGGTCAAGTTGCGCGGCTACCGGATCGAGCTCGGCGAAATCGAGGCTGCGCTGCTGGCGGTGGAGGGTGTCGTCCAGGCGGCGGCCCAGTTGGTGGAGTCCGATGGGCGCAAGGCGATTCACGCCTGGATCGCGCCCGCCAGTGACGAGGACCATGAGCGTGTGCAGCGCGCGCTGCGCGTGCGATTACCCGACTACATGGTTCCGTCGGCCATCGGTTTTCAGCCGGCGCTGGCGGTCAGCAGCGCCGGCAAGGTCGACTATTCGGCCTTGCCGGCGCTCGATGCCGTGTTGTCGCTGGCGGCGGTGCGGGAGCCGGCAAACCAGCACGAGGCCGGGCTGCTGGCCTTGTGGGAGACCGAACTCGGGCGCAGGCCACTGTCGGTGCTCGACAATTTCTTCGATGTGGGCGGTGACTCACTGGCCGCCATCAGCATTCTGGCGGGCGCCGAACGTCTGTTCGGCCGCAAGATTCCCTTGTATCTATTGACCGAGAACCCGACCGTCGAGCGGCTGGTGGCGGCTCTGGATGAACACAGCGTGGAGCCCGATGTGCTGGTGCAACTGGGTCCCGGGCTGGCTGCCCAAACCTTGTATCTGGCAGCGTCCGGGCACGGTGATTTGATGCGGTTCCAGACATTGGCGAACGTTTTGGCCGGCAGTTGCGATCTGCGCATGTTGCAGCCGCCGGCCGATGCTCCGGTCATGCGCATCAAGCAACTCGCCAGCCTGTACGCGGACCGCATCCAGGCGCAGGGTTCGGCTCCGGTGTTTGTGGCCGGGTTCTCGATCGGTGGTATCGCAGCGATGGAGACGGTGCGCGAACTCGAGCTTCGGGGCGTGCCGGTGCGTGGGCTGGTGCTGATCGATACCGTGTTTCCGAAGATGGTGTGGGGTGGCAGCTTCTATTGGCGCTTGTTCGGTTTTTTCGTACGGGTGTTTCGGCTGCAGGCGCTGAGCATCAACGGCCGCAGGCTGGGTGCGATGATCAACGATCCGGGCCTGGTCGCTCAGGTGACGGGCATGAGGGGATATCGGGCCCATGCCATCGGCAGTCCGACGACCCTGCTCAAGACAACGGGCTTGTCGCGCTGGGACCACATGTTGTTTGGATCGTGGAAAAAGCTGCTCGGCCCCCGATTGGCGGTGCGCCATGTGGCCGGCCTGCATGGCTCGATCTTCGCTGCCGGACAGGTGCAGGGCCTGGCCTCGGTCTTGTCCGACATCGTGCGCGGCACGGACTGATGCGCGGGTAGCGGGCACACACCATGTCGATGCGATTGACGACCAGGCACGAGCCGTCCTTGCGCCGCAAGCTGGTCCTGTTGGTTCTGGCCCTGCTCGCCGTGCTGGGCCTGGCCGTCGCATGGACCTGGTCACCACTGCGCGAGTGGCTCGACGTCGACCTGGTCGTGGCGCAGCTGCGCAATTTTGGACAGGACTTCGGGCTGATCGCGGCGACCGCCGGTTTTGCACTGGCGCTGACCGTCGCGGTACCGTTGACGTTTTTGCTGCTGGTCGCCTTGATGGCATTCGGACCTTTAGCCGGTCTTGGTTGCGCCCTGGCGAGCGCGTTGATTGGCGCCGCTGCCAGTTATGGGCTGGGCCACGTGCTTGGGCGCGATGTATTGGTGCGTCTGGCCGGTCAGCGTGTGAACATGCTGAGCCAGCGCCTGGCCAGCCGAGGCCTGTTCGCCGTCATCGTGGTCCGGTTGGTTCCCGTTGCACCGTTTGCCGTCGTCAACATGGTGGCTGGCGCCAGCGACATCCGTCTGCGCGACCTGTTGCTGGGTACGGCCATCGGCATGACACCCGGCGCGCTGGGCATGATGTTGTTCGTGGACCAGATCACGGCCGCGCTGCGCGAACCGACGCCGTTGACATTCGCATTGGCGGCGCTGACCGTTGGTTTGATCGTCGTCGGCGCCTGGGGCTTGCAGCGCTGGCTGCGCAAGATCGACCGGTAGCGAAGGCGCGGCCCTGCGGGCCTACAGCCCGGCCGCTGCGCGCAGCTCGGCGGCTCTGTCTACCCGCTCCCAGGTGAAGTCGGGTTCTTCGCGGCCGAAATGGCCGTAGGCGGCGGTGCGCTCGTAGATCGGGCGCAGCAGGTCGAGCATCTGGATGATGCCTTTCGGACGCAGGTCGAAGTGTTCGCGCACCAGGGCGGCGATTTTCTCGTCGGAGATCTTGCCGGTGCCTTCGGTGTAGACGGTGATGTTCATCGGCTCGGCAACACCGATGGCGTAGGCCACCTGGATCTGGCATTGGCGCGCCAGGCCAGCTGCGACGATGTTCTTGGCCACATAGCGTGCGGCATACGCCGCACTGCGGTCGACCTTGCTCGGGTCCTTGCCGCTGAACGCGCCACCACCGTGCGGGCAGGCGCCACCATAGGTGTCGACGATGATCTTGCGCCCGGTCAGGCCGCAGTCGCCTTGCGGGCCGCCGACAACGAAACGACCGGTCGGGTTGACCAGGTAACGGGTGTTGACGAGCCACTCCTTGGGCAATACCGGCTTGATGATTTCTTCAATCACGGCTTCGTAGAAGCTGGCTTTGAGTCTGGTCGCGGTTTCGCTCTGGTCGGGGTGGTGCTGGGTCGACAGGACCACCGTGTCGATGCTGTGTGGTTTGCCGTCGACATACCGCATGGTGACCTGGCTTTTGGCGTCCGGCCGCAGGAACGGCAGGCGGCCATCCTTGCGCAATTGGGCCTGACGCTCGACCAGGCGGTGCGCGTAGTAGATCGGGGCTGGCATCAGTTCGGGTGTCTCGTCGCAGGCATAACCGAACATCAGTCCCTGGTCGCCGGCCCCGGTATTGAGATGGTCGTCGGACGCATGATCGACGCCCTGGGCGATGTCGTTGCTCTGTTTGTCGTAGGCCACCAGTACGGCGCAGCCTTTGTAGTCGATGCCGTACTCGGTGTTGTCGTAGCCGATGCGCTTGATGGTGTCGCGTGTTACCTGGATGTAATCGACATGGGCATTGGTCGTGATCTCGCCGGCCAATACCACCAGGCCGGTGTTGCACAGGGTTTCCGCGGCAACCCGGCTGCGCGGGTCCTGTTGGAAGATCGCATCGAGAATGGCATCCGAGATTTGGTCCGACACCTTGTCGGGATGTCCTTCGGATACGGATTCGGATGTGAAGAGAAAATCGTTCGCCATAAGTCAGTTTCCTTTTGCTCAGTCAACACATTGAATTTGCGTTGCCTGGGCGGTTGGGCTTTGGCGAACGCTTTAGCAGATTCATACAAGGCACAATGACCGGCTTTGATCGCCGATGCACCGTGGGCGTCGCCCTGCAAGTAGTTCCATAACTCGGCGACTCCGCGATTTTATCCTCATCGATGATCCTGCTGTTCAAACTGTTGGCGAAGTTCCCGCTGTGGCCATTGCACGCCATGGGCTGGGTGCTGGGCTGGTTGTCGTTCCTGCTGTCCGCTACGTACCGGCGCAGGTTTCAGGAAAACCTGGCGCTGGCCGGTTTTCGACCGCGCGCACTCGTGGCGGCGGTTGGCAACGCAGGCCGCATGGTTGGCGAGTTGCCGCGCCTGTGGCTAGGTGCGCCGGTGCATTGCGAATGGGAGAACGAAGGCTGTGTCGACAAGGCCTACGCCGCCGGCCGTGGCGTGGTGTTCCTGACGCCGCATCTGGGTTGTTTCGAGGTGACGGCGCAAGGGCTGGCGATGCGTTATGCGCAGCGTTACGGGCCGTTGACGGTGTTGTACCGGCCGGCCCGTCAGGCCTGGCTGGCCAGACTGATGGCCAAAGCGCGCGACCGGCCTGGACTGGAGACTGCACCGACGACATTGGCCGGCGTGCGCCAGTTGATCCGGTCCCTGCGCAGCGGGCATTCGGTGGGTCTGCTGCCGGACCAGGTGCCGCCCGATGGCATGGGTGTATGGGCGCCATTTTTCGGTCGAGATGCCTACACCATGACCTTGTCTGCGCGATTGGCCCGGCAAACCGGCGCGACGGTCTTGCTGCTGTGGGGGGAGCGTCTTGCCTGGGGTCGCGGCTACCGATTGCATTTCCGGGAATTGCAGCGGCCCTTGGCCACCGACATGGACGAGGCGGTGCGCCAGGTCAATCGGGAGATGGAGCGGCTGATCCGCGAGTGCCCATCCCAATACCTGTGGGGCTATGCGCGTTACAAGCGCCCCAGGGGAGAAGCATGATTCTTGTGGGTGCCGCATAGTGGGCGGCTGCAATTTGCGCGGCGCAACTCCGCCAACGCCGTGTTGCAGGCCTGGATTGGCCTGGAGGGCGGGTGCATGTTGAGCCATGTCGGCATCGGCTTCATGCGGCTGCTGGCGCATCTGCCGCTGGCATGGGTGCGCGGCCTCGGCCGCGTCTTGGGTTGGCTGTTGTTCGCGCTGGCGTTGTCGCGCCGGCGTGTCGTGCAGGTCAATTTGCGCCTGTGTTTTCCCGAGCTCTCGCCCCACGAATTGCGGACCAGGGCCATGCAGACCTTTGTCCATTTTGCGCAGGCATGGCTCGACCGCAGTTGGTTGTGGCATGGGCCTGCACCCATGCTGCGGCGCCGACTGCGCCTGTGTGGCGCTTTGCAGGAGTTGCAGGGTGGGCAGCCGACGGTCATTTTCGCGCCGCATTTTGTCGGACTCGATGCCGGATGGACTGCGTTGACGGAGCAACTGCCGCTTGCTTTCACGACGATTTATTCGAGCCAGGTCGATCCGACGCTGGACCGATGGATTTTGCAGGGCCGCAAGCGCTTCGGCAGGCCCCGGCTGTTTGGCCGTGACGACGGATTGAAGCCGGTGGTACAGGCGCTGCGCGCCGGTCAGCCCTTGTATTTGTTGCCGGACATGAACATCACGCGCCAGGAGTCGGTGTTTGTGCCGTTTTATGGCGTATCGACGGCGACACTGACGTCCTTGTCACGTTTTGCCATGCTGGGCCGTGCCAAGGTCGTTGCGGTCGTGACCGAACTGACGGCATCGGGCTACGACATTCACGTGAAACCGGCCTGGGTCGGCTTCCCCACTGACGATCTGCAGGCCGACGCCGCAACCATGAATCGCCGTCTGCAGGCATATATTGACCAGATGCCGAACCAGTATTACTGGGTGCACAAGCGATTCAAGGTGCGGCCGGCGGGGGAGCCCTCGGTGTATTGAGGCCGGGCCGGGCTAACCACCGCGCGTTGTGTTGACGTGCCTGACATTGCTGCGCTTGACGCGCGCAAGGCGCACGCGGCAGTCGGCTCTTAGCTGGCGTCGGCTTCGGTGTTTGCCACAGGCGGCTCACAGGGGGGTTCCGCCAGCACCGGCGGCACGGCGCCCGCCGGATGGGCCCACTGCCACAGGTGCTGCGCCAGGTCGTCGAAACCCTGGCGTTTGGTTGCCGAAAACAACATGGCATGTCCCCCGCCGGCCTGCAGCTTCGCGATCGACAAGGCACGGGTTGCGTCGGTGCGGTTGAGCTTGTCGGCCTTGGTCAGGACCAGCAGAAACTTGAGGCCTTGTTCGACCCGTGGACGGATCACTTCAAGCAGGATCTCGTCCAGTTCGGTCACACCCAGCCGCGGATCGCATAACAACACCACGCCGCTGAGGCTGGAGCGGGTGATCAGGTAATTGGCCATGACCTGCTGCCAGCGGATCTTGTCCTGCTTGGGAACCGCCGCGTACCCGTAGCCGGGCAGATCGGCAAACACCGCGTCGGTGAGGCCCTGTTTGCCAAGCGCAAACAGGTTGATGTCCTGGGTGCGTCCGGGTTTGCGGGACGCATAGGCGAGTTGCTTTTGCTGCGTCAAGGTGTTGATACAGGTCGACTTGCCGGCGTTCGAGCGTCCCACGAACGCGATCTCGGGCACCTGTATTGCCGGAAGGAAGTGCAGTTCGGGGGCGGTCGTGAGAAAACGCGCGGTGTGCAACCACCCGGCCGCGATGACAGCCGGCTCGGTTTGGACCTTGGGGCTGGATCGTCTGGCTGCGGCGGTTCGTTGCTTTTGGGATGTCATGGGTTCAGTCGGGTGGCCGCGACCCGCATTGTAGAATGCACGCTGTTTTGCCCTCCGACACTGAGTCTCATGATGTCCATTGCCCGCCTGACGCTTGCCATCACCTTGGCCCTGAGTTCGCTGTGTGTATCTGCACAGGACAAGAAACCCGACCTGGCCAAGGGTGAGGCAAGTTATTCGGCGGTTTGCGCGGCTTGCCATGGTGCCGATGGCAACTCCGCAACTCCGGAGAATCCCAAGCTGGCGCAACAGCATCCGAAGTACCTGGTCAAACAATTGCAGGAGTTCAAGTCCGGCAAGCGCAATAACGCGATCATGAAGGGTTTTGCGACCACCTTGTCAGACGATGACATGGTCAACATCTCCTATTGGTTGGCCAGCAAGACGGCCAAACCCGGGTTCGCCAAGGACAAAGAACTGGTTGCCCTGGGCGAGCGAATCTATCGCGGTGGCATCGCCGAGCGCAAGATCGCTGCGTGTGCAGGTTGCCATAGCCCCAACGGCGCCGGAATCCCATCGCAGTATCCACGCCTGAGTGGCCAGCACGCCGACTATGGCAAGGCCCAGCTGACCGCGTTTCGTGATGGCGTTCGGCTCAACAATCTGCCGATGGCACAGGTTGCTGCGCGACTCAACGACCGGGAGATTCGGGCCGTAGCCGATTACATCGCCGGTTTGCGCTGAAGAGCCCGCCTTTGCGCACAGGGAACTCCTGTGGGCGCAAGTGGCGCTGTTCCGTCATGTATGTGGGGCTGCGGAGATTTCGGGCAGGAACTTTGTAAGTTATTCGCGGTTCACACGGACTCAGAGCAACCAAGGAACAGCCCATGACCAACAGCAACATGCGACGCGCCTTCATCCACGACCGACCGAGCGAGATCACACCGCAAGGTGTTTACTTGCGCCGGCGCCAGCTGATTCAGGCCTTGGCTGGCGGTGCGGCCGGCACGGCAATGGCAAGCTGGGCGCTGCGTGATGCACTGGCGCAGGCGCCGCGCCCAGGCAAACTGGCTGCCTTACCGGGCGTGCGCTCCGCAGTCGCGGGAGCCGCGACGATGGAAAAGCTGACCGACTACAAAGACGCCAGCAGCTACAACAATTTCTATGAGTTCGGTACCGACAAGGCGGACCCGGCCCAAAACGCACATACGCTCAAGACCACGCCATGGACGGTAGAGATCGAGGGGCAGGTCAAGAAACCGGGCAAATACGCGATCGAAGATCTGCTCAAACTCAGCGCCCAGGAGGAGAGGGTCTACCGCTTGCGCTGTGTCGAAGGCTGGTCGATGGTCATTCCATGGGTCGGTTATTCGTTGGCCGAACTGATCCGCAAGGTCGAACCCCTGGGCAATGCCAAATACCTCGAGTTCGTCACGCTGGCTGACAAAAAGGTGATGTCCGGTGTCGGTTCGCGGGTGCTCGACTGGCCATATGTGGAAGGCCTGCGCATGGATGAGGCCATGCATCCGCTGGCCATGTTGTCGTTCGGCATGTATGGCGAGGTCTTGCCCAACCAGAATGGGGCGCCGGTACGTCTGGTCGTGCCCTGGAAATACGGGTTCAAGAGTGGCAAGAGTCTGGTCAAGATCCGGTTCGTCGAAAAACAACCGGCGACGGCCTGGAACCGTGCAGCGCCTGGTGAGTACGGGTTCTTCTCCAACGTGAACCCGGACGTGGATCACCCGCGCTGGAGCCAGGCGACCGAGCGGCGCATCGGTGAAGACGGCTTGTTCACCAAGAAGCGCAAGACCTTGATGTTCAACGGCTACGCGTCGCAGGTAGACCAGCTATACGCGGGCATGGACCTGCGCAAGTTCTACTGAGCGTGGTGACGCAGGCCGGGCCCGATGCGGGTCGGGTCGGGCCGGGCAACTTTGTCCGTTCGTTTCGTCATTCCACCCGCATGCGCAAATTGCTGACCCGCCCCATGGCCAAGCCGTTGCTGTTCGGGTTGGCATTGTTACCCTTCATCTGGCTGGTGTACGGCGCCGCAACCCAGTCGCTGGGTGCAAACCCGGCTGAGGCCTTGATCCGGTCCACGGGTGACTGGACACTGCGATTTCTATGCCTGGTACTGCTCGTGACGCCACTGCGGGTTGTCAGCAGCACCCCGGCGTTGGCGCGGTTTCGCCGCATGTTGGGGCTGTTTGTCTACTTTTACGCGGTGTTGCACCTGTTGTGTTACGGCTGGCTGGATATGGGATTCGATATTGCAGATATCGCGCGCGATATCGTCAAGCGCCCGTTCATCCTGGTCGGTTTCAGTGCGTTCGTGCTGCTGAGCTTGCTCGCCGCCACATCGTTCAACCGCGCCATCAAGCGCATGGGTGCGCGCCGCTGGCAATTGCTGCATCGCCTGGTCTACGTGGTCTCCGTGTTGGCGGTCTTGCACTTTTTCTGGATGCGGGCCGGCAAGAACGACTTCGCCGAGGTGGCGGTGTACGCCGCGATTCTCGGCTCATTGCTGGTGTGGCGGCTGGTACACGCCCGCCGGGGCAAGCCGCGCTGACTGGCGAGCGTCTGATCGGCGCCGGCCATCAGCGCTAAACGGCGTGAAACAGCGTTACTCGGTCGCAACGCCGGTTTCCAGCTCGTTGCGCAACTGGTCGGTGATGTTTTCGCGCCTTCGGACAAGGCGCGCATGGTTGCCGCTGACCAGCACCTCGGCCGCCCGCCCGCGCGAGTTGTAGTTGCTGGCCATGCTCATGCAATAGGCTCCTGCCGACAGGACCGCCAGCAAATCGCCGCTTTCCAGCGCCAGTGCCCGGTCGTGGCCAATCCAGTCACCGCTTTCGCACACCGGGCCCACGACATCCCATGTCGTGGCGGCGGTCGAGCGTATCTGCACCGGAACGATGGCATGGAATGCCTGGTACATGGCCGGCCTGGGCAAGTCATTCATGGCCGCGTCGACGATGCAGAAATTCTTCTGTTCGCCTGGTTTGAGGTACAGCACCTCGGTCACGCACAAGCCGGCATTTCCGACCAGCGAACGGCCAGGCTCGAGCATCAGTTTGCGCTTGCCGAAGCCCCGTGCATCGAGCCTGGCCAGCAACTTGGCCCACAACGCGTCTGCCTGGGGCGGGTTGTCGCCGTTGTAGTTGATTCCCAGCCCCCCGCCGAAATCGAGGTGTTCCAAGACAATGCCGGTGGCTTCAATGGCTTCGACCAGGTCGAGCATGCGGTCCATGGCATCCAGATACGGTCCCTCCTGGGTGATCTGCGATCCGATGTGGCAGTCGATGCCCAGCACCTGCAGGGCGTCCATGGCAGCGGCACGGCGGTAGGTTGCAACCGTGCTTTCGTGCGCTATGCCGAACTTGTTGCCTTTGAGACCGGTAGATATATACGGATGGGTCTTCGGGTCCACGTTCGGATTGACCCGAATGCTGATGGGCGCACGTGTGCCCATCTCCAATGCGACCCCATTGAGTACGTCCAGTTCGGCTTCGCTTTCGACGTTGAAACACGCGATGCCCAACTCCAGCGCGCGGCGCATTTCCGCCCGGGTCTTGCCCACGCCGGAGAATATGACGCGCGATGCCGTCCCGCCGGCGGCGAGAACACGTTCGAGTTCGCCTCCCGACACGATATCGAAACCGCAGCCGGCCTGCGCCAGCACCTGCAGCACGCCCAATGTCGAGTTGGCCTTCATCGCATAACAGATCTGCACATTGCGCCCGGCCAATGCCCGTTGGTAGGCCGCGAGCGCATCGAGGATGGCGCTTTGCGAATAGATGAACAGCGGAGTTCCGTGGGTTCGTGCCAGATCCGCCACCCGCATCTGTTCGACGTGCAGCTGCCCGTTGGTGTAGGCAATGTGGGGTTCGCCAGGAAGCGGTGAAGGTGTCATGGAGCAGCAGGTTTCGGGGAAGACGACGCAGCGGATGGCGCGGCCGGTGCCCCGGCGGGCGGAGTGCCGGGACGCAAGCTTTGTGGCAACGTGGCGCGTTGGGCCGCTGCCGGCTCGGTTGGAATGAAGAGCGCACCTTTCTGGCCACAGCCGATCAATGCGACCGCAAGACCAACAAGGAGACTTGCAGTGGCTAGAATTTGGCGGATGCGCAACATCGTGAAATTGTAATGACCGACCTGGAATTCATGGACCGCGCCGAGCAACTGCTCAAGGCCATCGAGTCCTGTTGCGACAGCATCAACGAGCAGTCCGACGCCGACATCGACAACCAGCGTGTGGGCGGCATGGTCACATTGGTGTTTCCCGACGGGAGCCAGATCGTTGTGAACCTGCAAAAACCGCTGCAAGAAGTGTGGCTGGCAAGCAGAAGTGGCGGGTATCACTTCCGGTTGGACCAAGGGCTCTGGATGGATACCAAAGGGCAGGGCGAGTTTTTTGCGCAGCTCTCGCAAGACGCCAGTGCGCAGGGCAGGCAGGCGCTGATTTTTTGCAGCGCCTGACCCAACTTCTTGATGCCCACCCTTCAGCCCGCATCATGAAGGCTATTTCACGTTAATTCCTGAACAAGTCGAGGATTCGCCGCCGTTCTTCGAGCGGCGGCACGACCGGGGCCGGGTTTGCAGCAGCCGGGACCGGTTCGTCCAGCCCCAGACTGGTAACACCGCTGCCGTACGCAAACTCATTGAAATACCATTCGCCACCGGAGTTCACGACTCCTTCCGGTGCGGTGTATTGCATCACCGCAACGCCCTTGAGCGCGTGTTCCATGAAGGATATCCAGACCGGCAGACTCAGTCCGCCGCCGGTTGACAGGGCGTTGCTGCCCAGTTTGCGCGGCGTGTCGTAGCCGATCCAGGTGACAGCCGCGATGGTGGGCTGGTATCCGGCAAACCAGGCGTCCATCGAATCGTTGGTGGTGCCGGTCTTGCCAAAAAGATCGGTCCGTTTGAGCATGGCCTGCGCGCGTGCTGCAGTGCCGGCGCGTGTGACTTCCTGCAGCAGGCTGGACATCAGGAAGGCGTTGCGCTCGTCGATGACGCGCACGCTGTTGTCGAGTTGCTGCGCCTTGTTCTCCATCAGAACCTTGCCGCTTTGTTCGGTCACCTTGCTGATCAGCCAGGGGTTGACCCGATAACCGCCGTTCGCGAAGACCGAATAGGCGCCCACCATCTGCATCGGTGTGACCGATCCGGCGCCCAGCGCCAGTGTGAGATAGGGCAGGTGCTTGTCCTCGTCGAAGCCAAAACGTGTGGCCCACTCGCGGGCGTATTGCGGTCCGATGGCCTTCAGGATGCGGATCGAGATCATGTTCTTCGATTTGGCCAGCCCTTTGCGCAGCGTCATCGGTCCGTCGAATTTACCGTCGTAGTTCTTCGGCTCCCAGGGTTGACCGCCGGTCACGCCCGCGTCAAAAAAGAGTGGTGAGTCGTTGACGATGGTCGCTGGCGTGAATCCCTTTTCGAGCGCTGCCGAGTAAATGAATGGCTTGAAGCTCGACCCTGGTTGTCGCCATGCCTGCGTGACATGGTTGAATTTGTTCTTCTCGTAATCGAATCCGCCAACCATGGCCTTGACGGCGCCGTCCCGCGGATCCATTGCGACGAACGCGCCCTCGACTTCCGGCAACTGGGTGATTTCCCAGGCGTTCTTGGCCGTCTTGGAGACCCGGATCACAGCGCCGCGGCGAATCATGATGTTCGGCTGGGCCTTGTCGGACAGTCCGGAGCGCGCCGGTTCGAGGCCCTCGCCGGTGATCTCGACGATTTCACCGTTCTGGCGAATGGCCCGGATGATTTTGGGGGTCGCTTCCAGAACCACGGCCGACATCACGTCGCCATTGTCGGGGTGGGCTTCCAGCGCATCGTCGACGGCGTCATCGATTTCCTGCTGGCCGCTGGTTGGCAGATCGACGAATTTCTCAGGGCCGCGATAGATCTGGCGCCGTTCGAAGTCCATGATGCCGCGGCGCAAAGCCTTGTATGCCACCTCCTGGTCGACCGACTTGATGGTCGTATAGACGTTCAGTCCCCGGGTATAGGTTTCATTTCCATATTGCGCAAATACCAGTTGCCGCACCGTCTCCGCCACATATTCGGCATGTAGTCGCATCCCATCGGGTCCACCCTTGATCTTGAGTTTTTCCTCTTTTGCTGTCTCGGCTTGTTGGCGGTTGATGAATCCCGTCTCCTCCATGCGGTCGATCACCAGGTGCTGGCGCGCCCGCGCACGTTTCGGGTTCTTGATCGGATTGTTGGTGCCCGGTGCTTTCGGCAAGCCCGCCAACATAGCCGCTTCGGCGATCGTGATGTCTTTGAGCGGCTTGTCGAAATAGGCTTCGCTGGCCGCAGCAAATCCGTAAGCCCGGTTGCCCAGAAAGATCTGATTCATATAGATCTCGAGGATCTGGTCCTTGCTCAGCAAATGCTCCAGCTTGAATGTCAGCAGCACCTCATATATCTTGCGCGTGTAGGTCTTTTCGGACGAAAGGTAAACATTGCGGGCGACCTGCATAGTGATCGTCGACGCGCCCTGGCTCTTGAAGTTGCCCAGATTCGCCATGGCGGCGCGCAACATGCCTTTGTAATCGACGCCGCCGTGCTCATAAAAGCGCGTGTCTTCGATTGCCAATACGGCGTTGGTCATGACTTTGGGCATGTCCTTGAGTCTGGTCAGGTTGCGGCGCTCCTCGCCAAACTCACCGATGAGTTGGCCGTCGGATGAATAGACCCGTAGTGGGAGGATCGGACGGTAATCGACCAATGCCGATACGTCTGGTAGGTTCGGGAACGCTACGGCAAGTGCGATGCCAATGACCATCGCCAGTCCAGCGGCACCAGCCAGTGCGAGTCCCACCGCCCAGCGCAGCGCCCGCAGCACGGAATGCAAGGGGGAAGCAGCCGCTTCTTGTGGCCCTGGCTTCTCGCTGCGATCGGCAGTGTTGGATTTTCGTGACATAAGACCTTCGTAACGGCGCGCCACTATTATAAAAAGGGGTTGTCGATGCGGTGCGCTGCAGACTGCGGAGCCGACCATCTTATTCACCATCGTGATGCCGCAATTGTCGGACCGTGTAGATAGGGAAACAGTAACCGTCTGCTTTTGGCAACGTTTGGTGTTGCTCGAAACGGGAAAATCCTTTGCGGGACAAGGAGCTTACTGATAGCATTCAAGTGAAGTCTTAAGTTTCGCCGCATCGTTAGCGGTCAGTTTCAGGGGAAAACCTTGATGTCATTGGGGTCCATGTTCAGTCGTCAGCCAGCGCCATTGCTCGGGCTTGACATCAGTTCGTCCAGCGTCAAGCTGGTCGAGTTGGGCCGTGACAAGTCAGGCAACCTGGTCTTGGAACGTTGTGCGATTGAACCGCTCGAGCGGGGTTGGATTACTGACGGCAATGTCGAAAAATTTGACGAAGTCGCCGAGGCGGTGCGCCGTTTGGTCAAGAAGAGCGGCGCCAAGACCAAGAACGTGGCCATGGCCTTGCCGCCATCGGCGGTGATTACCAAGCGTATCGTGTTGCCGGGCGGCTTGACCGATCAGGAACTGGAAGCTCAGGTCGAAGCCGAAGCAAACCAATATATTCCGTTCCCATTGGACGAGGTCAGTCTGGACTTCTGCGTTATCGGCCCCAGCTCTGCGTCGATTGGCGATCTCGACGTATTGATTGCAGCATCGCGCCGCGAAAAGGTGCAAGACATCCAGGGTTTGGCCGAGGCGGCCGGGCTCAAGCCGGTTGTCGTCGATGTCGAGTCGTATGCGTCCCGTTTGGCGACGTCTCGCCTGATCGAAAGCCTTCCCAACAAGGGCGTGGGAACCATCGTCGCCTTGTTCGAGGTGGGCGCCTTGACCACCAGCATGCAGGTGATTCGGGACGACGAAGTGCTGTACGACCGGGACCAGGCTTTTGGCGGAGCCCAATTGACGCAGCTGATCGTGCGCCAGTACGGGTTTTCTCCAGAAGAGGCGGAAAGCAAGAAACGCAGCGGCGAATTGCCGGACGATTACGAATCCAGCGTTTTGCGGCCGTTTGTCGAGAGCATGGTTCAGGAGATCAGCCGTGCGCTGCAGTTCTTCTTCACCAGCACGCCCCATAACAAGGTCGATCACATCATGCTGGCGGGGGGCTCTGCGGCGTTGCCGGGGCTTACTGTGGCGGTGACGAAACACACCTCATTCACCTGCAGCCTCGTCAATCCATTTGACGGAATGGAAATCGGCAGCGGCGTTCGACTCAAGAAAATGACACGCGAAGCACCGTCGTATCTGACGTCGTGCGGGCTCGCGTTGCGGAGGTTCTCGCAGTGATTCTGATCAACCTGCTACCGCATCGGGAAGCTGCGCGCAAGCAACGCCGCGACGGCTTCAACGTGAGCATGGGGCTCGCATTTCTTGCCGGTGGGCTGATCGCGGGCATGATCTTCTTGTGGTTTCAAAACCGGATTTCGGACCAGCAATTGCGAAACACGTTCCTGCAAACCGAGATCAAGCGCCTGGAAGGCCAGATCAAGGAGATTTCCGGTCTGGAGTCCGAGATAGCCGCCTTGCGGGCTCGCCAGCAGGCGGTCGAGGATCTGCAGGCGGATCGTAATGTGCCGGTGCACCTGATGACCGAGCTGGTCAAGCAGTTCCCTGACGGGGTCTATATTTCCAGCATGCGCCAGGAGCGCCAGGGTGTGTTGTTGCAAGGGGTTGCACAGTCCAACGAACGGGTGTCCGAGCTCTTGCGCAACTTGTCCAATGGCACGCCGTGGTTCTCCAAGCCCGAACTGGTGGAGATAGTCGCGGGTACCGTGTCGCTTTCGCCACGCGAAGTCAAGCGGGTGTCCAACTTCACCTTGCGGGTGCAACTGAATCGGGCCAGTGACGTTCAGAAACAGTCGCAACCGGCTGCAGGCGCTGCCCTGCCAGCCAAGAAATAGCAGGGCGCTGGAAATGGCCACCAAATCTCAGATGAAGTTCGACTTTCCTGCCTTGCAGGAGAAGGTGTTCGGGCAGTTCCGTGGGTTGGACCCCAAAGACCCATCGATGTGGCCTGCGGTGCCGCGTTACGCGACTTTCCTGGCCGTGATCGTGGCCGTCGTTGCTGGTCTGTGGTTCGCGTGGATCAGTGACTCCGAACTGGAACTTGAGGGAGAGCAGGCAAAAGAGGTCAAGCTGCGCGAAGACTACAAATTCAAGCTGGCCAAAGCGGTCAATCTGGATGTGCTCAAGAAACAACGCGAGCAGGTATTGCAGTACGTGACGCAGCTTGAGAAGCAACTTCCCAGCAAGGCCGAAATGGATGCCTTGTTGTCCGATATCAACCAGGCCGGTCTTGGGCGCAGCCTGCAGTTCGAATTGTTCAGGCCGGGCCAGATTTTGGTGCGTGATTACTACGCCGAACTGCCGATCGCACTGCGGGTGACCGGGAAGTACCACGACATCGGTGCGTTTGCCTCGGATATCGCGAATCTGTCCAGAATCGTCACGCTCAACAATTTGACGGTGACGCCCAAGAATGATGGAAATCTGGTGATGGAGGCCACGGCCAAGACATTCCGGTACCTCGATGCGACAGAAGTGACTGCGCAAGCCAAAGTGGCAGGGGCCAAGAAATGATGCGTGTCAGCCCATTGGCGATGGGGCTGCTGGCCCTTGTCTTGTCGGCCTGTGGCGGGTCGGACGACAACGAACTGCAACAGTGGATGGCAGACCAACGCAATCAGGCGCGGCCCAAGATTTTGCCGATTGCGGAGCCCAAAGTGTTCCAACCGCAACCTTACGACCAACTCAGCGCGGTCGATCCGTTCAACAAGGAAAAGTTGACCCAGGCATTGCAACGCGATGGAGCCAAGTCGGTCGCCAATGCGGGCTTGGTTGCGCCCGAACTGGCGCGCCGCAAGCAGGCCCTGGAGGCGTTTCCATTGGATGCGATGGCCATGGTTGGAAGCATGGTCAGGGAAGGTAAACCCATCGCTCTGGTGATGGTCAACAACCTGCTTTACCAGGTGCGCCCTGGTGACTATCTGGGGCAAAACTACGGACGCGTGATGAAAATAGAAGAGACAGGGGTTGCCTTGCGAGAAATCGTGCAAGACGCTGTGGGCGAATGGATCGAACGCGCGGCTGCGCTGCAACTTCAAGAGAGGGCAAGATGAAAAATCAAACCGTGAGCCTGGGCACGTCGTGTTGGAGGCGACTTTTTCTCGGTTTGACGTTGACGCTGTCGTCCCTGACGTCTTTTGCGCAAACAGCTATTGAGTCGGTTTCGGGGTCGGTGCAGGGCGGCTCCGAAGTGATTCGTATCGATCTTTCGCAGGCGCTTCAAGCGATCCCCACCGGCTTCACGATTCAGGCGCCGGCCCGAATCGCGCTTGACTTCCCCGGTGTGACCAACGCCATGGGTCGATCAACGGTGGAGATCAACCAAGGCAATCTGCGATCGGTCAGTGTGGTTCAGGCCGGTGATCGAACCCGCGTGGTGGTCAATCTGAAACAGCCGGCGGCCTACAGGGCGCAGTTGCAGGGCAAGTCCTTGCTGGTGGTTCTTGACTCGGTGGTGGCGGCAGCGCCGGCAGCAATCGCAGCGCCCGTCTTTGCCGAGAGCCAGAATCGTGACACCTTGCCCATCAAGGATCTGGATTTCCGACGCGGTGTCGATGGCGCGGGACGTGTCGTCGTGGCCCTGCCCAACAGCCAGGTGGGGGTGGACGTACGCGTTCAGGGCCAGACAATCGTGGTCGAGTTTCTGAAGTCAACTTTGCCCGAAGGGCTGCGTCGCAAACTGGATGTGACGGACTTCGGTACACCTATCAAGACGGTGACGACGTTTCAGGCCGGCGATCGGGTGCGCATGGTCATCGAGCCCACCGGTTTGTGGACCCACAGCGCTTATCAAAGCGACGACCAGTTTGTGCTGGAGGTCAAGGCCCAGAGGGTCGATCCGACCAAGTTGACCCAAGGGCCGGGTTATACCGGGCAAAAACTGTCGCTCAACTTCCAGAGCATCGATATTCGCTCGCTGTTGCAGGTGATCGCCGACTTCACCAATTTCAACGTCATCACGTCCGACTCGGTCAATGGATCGGTCACCTTGCGCCTGCAGGATGTGCCATGGGATCAAGCGCTTGACATTATTTTGCAGGCCAAGAACCTGGACAAGCGCCGAACCGGCAATGTGCTGTGGATTGCGCCGCGCGATGAGATTTTTGCCAAGGAGAAGCAGGAGCGGGAGTCGGCTGTGTCACTAGAAGGTCTCGAGCCGCTGCGCACCCAGTCATTCCAGATCAACTACACCAAGGCGGCCGAAATTGCTTCCAGTCTGGTTGCCAGTGGTGCGGGGGCCGCGGGCGGCAGCCGGATTTTGAGTTCGCGTGGCAGTGTCATTTCGGAGGCGCGTACCAACCAGTTGTTTGTGACCGATGTCGCGAGCAAGTTGGAGCAGGTGCAGGCGTTGATTGCCAAGCTCGATATCGCGGTGCGCCAGGTATTGATCGAGGCCAGGATCGTCGAAGCATCCGACACCTTCGGCAAATCGCTGGGTATCCGCCTGGGGGCTACCGATCTGCGTGCACAAAATGGTGGTGACGGAGGCTATCGTCTGATCGGCAACAACCGGGTCGCTTTTGGAACCAACTACGGCAACGCCGTGGCGAGTTCCGGCGCGGGTGGAGCGGTCGATAACGCCCTGAATTTTGTCAATCTGCCGGCAATTGGCCAGGGCGGATTGGAACCAGCCACGTTCGCGGTGTCGATTTTCAATGCAGCGGCCAACCGTTTCCTCAATCTGGAACTCTCCGCGTTGGAGGCAGACGGCAAAGGCAAGGTGGTTTCCAGCCCGCGTGTCGTCACAGCGGACCAGATCAAGGCGCTGATCGAGCAAGGAACGGAGCTGCCCTACCAAGTGGCAACGTCCAGCGGCGCGACGTCGATCGCTTTTCGCAAGGCCAACCTCAAGCTGGAGGTGACGCCACAGATCACGCCTGAGGGCAACATCATTCTGGATCTCGATGTCAACAAGGACACCGTAGGACAAGCGACCGCTGCCGGCTTTGCCATCAACACCAAACACATCAAGACCCAGGTGCTGGTTCAAAATGGTGGCACCGTCGTGATTGGCGGAATCTTCGAGTTGATCGAAAACGAAAACGAAACAAAAGTGCCTTTTCTCGGAGACCTCCCGGGCGTGGGTAACTTGTTCAAGACCCGGTCTCGTATTGCCAACAAGCAGGAAATGCTGGTATTCATCACGCCCAAACTGATCACCGACGGTGGCGTCATTCGTTAATCGCGACCTTTGCTCAACCTACCAGTTCCTTCCACCATGCGCCTCATTTATTGCCTCATCACGTCATGTGTCATCGGATTGCTCGCTGCATGTGGAGGCGGCGGTGGCAGTGCGGGGACGAGTTCCGGCGCTCCCGTAGTCGATACGCCCCCACCTGTCGCCACCAGCAGCAAGCCGCTGCTGGCAGCCGGGTTGCAGGATGCGAATGGAACGGCCACCAGTTCAATCAGCGCGTCTGGTTTGACCCAGTTGCTGGTGACGGTAAAGGACCCCAGCGGCAATGGATTGGCCGGTCAAGTTGTGCAAGTGGCAGATGACGCCAATCTGCTGACGTTCCCGGAGAGCAACGCTGCGCTGACCGATTCCGCGGGCGTCGCCAGGTTGAAAGTAGGTCGATCCTCGCTGGTGGCCGTTGGTGCAGGCTCCCTGACGGTGAACTACACCTACAGGGCCGGATCATTGACAACGTTTCCAGATAAATCCACGCCGCCAAGCAGTGATACGCTGGTTTCGGTCGTCGTCGGTTACCAGCTATCGGCTGCCAATATCAATCCGGTCCTGACTGCCGGGTTGCAGGATAAAAACGGAGCTGCGACCAGTTCCATCAGCGACTCCGGTGCGACCCAATTGCTGGTCACGGTCAAGGACCCCAGCGGCAACGGCTTGTCAAATCAATTGGTGCAAGTGGCAGATGGCGCCAATCTGCTGACGTTCCCTGACAGCAACAGTGCACTGACCGATTCCGCAGGTGTCGCCAGGGTAAAGGTAGGCCGTTCGTCCCTGGTGGCTGGTGGTGCAGGCTTTTTGACTGTGAACTACACCTACAGGGCAGGATCATTGACGACGTTTCCGGACAAGTCCACGCCGCCAAACGTTGACACGCTGGTTTCGGTCTTCGTCGGTTACCAACTTTCGGGTGCCAATAGCAAGCCGGTTCTGACTGCCGGGTTGCAGGATACAAACGGAGCGCCGACCAGTTCCATCAGCGCCTCTGGTTCGACCCAATTGCTGGTCACGGTTAAGGACCCCAGCGGCAATGGCTTGTCAAATCAATTGGTGCAAGTGGCAGATGGCGCCAATCTGCTGACGTTTCCGGAGAGCAACATTGCGCTGACCGATTCTGCAGGTGTTGCCCGATTGAAAGCAGTTCGTTCTTCGCTGGTGGCCGTGGGTGCTGGCACTCTGACGGTGAGCTACAACTACTTGGCTGGGTCGTTCACAACGTTTCCTGACAAGTCCACGCCACCGAGCAGCGACACGCTGCTGTCAGCGTTTGTCAACTACCAGCTATCGGCAAACAACATCACGTTGACCAATCTGGATATCGGTTCCTCTACCTTGCCGGCGTATGGCACTCGGCAGGTATCGGTGCAGGTCAATGTCAATGGCGTGCCGGCGACTACCACCCCTGTACAGGTCAGCTTCAGCGCGGCTTGTGGGGTGGTTTCTCCCAGCAGTGCCGCAACCAATGCCAATGGTGTGGTGTTGGTGACCTATTCGGCGACCGACGCGCCCGGCACTGGTCTCAGCACATTGGGCTGCAGTGGCAAGACCGTTGAGATTAGCGCCAGTACGGTTGGAGCCGCCATCGTGACCAAGTCCCTCAACGTGGTTTCGGCACCGGCCACGAACATGAGTTTCGTCAGCGTGGCGCCGTCGCGCATCTTCCTGGCCAATTCGGGTGGCCCGACCCAGTCCGTGGTGACGTTCCAGGTCGTCAATGCGCGCGGTGAAGGTTTGCTGGGCCAAGACATCATCTTGTCGCTCAAGACGCTTGGTGGTGGTGTGTTGACCGCGTCGTTCGGTTCAGTGGGAAACATTTCGTCGTTCGTGGCCACCTCAGACTCGGTGGGACGCGTCAGTGTTCCCGTCTTCTCTGGTTCTGTACCAACCAATGTGCTTGTCAATGCTGCGTTGGTCTCCAATCCATCGATACAGATCGATTCGTCGATTCTGGCGATTGCGTCCGGTCGGCCTGTGCAGTCGCGTGTCAGCTTGTCGGTCGAGAAATTCTCGATTGAAGGGGCATCCGTCGATGGCATCTTGTCCAATGTCACAGTATCTCTTGCAGACCGTCAAGGTAACCCGGTGCCAGATGGAACCGCCGTCAACTTCGTAACCGAAGGCGGCGTGATGATTCCGCCTGTCTGCACGACAGGAGCAACAGCTGGAGATTCCCGGTGCTCGGTACAGATCCGGTCTCAGAACCCACGGTCGAACAATGGTCGAATCACGATTCTGGCGTACGTGGCTGGCGAGGAGGACTTTGTCGACACCAATTTCAACAACGTCTTTGACTGTGGCGAGGCGTTTACCGACCTAGGCACTGCGTTTAGAGACGACAACGAGAGTGCTGCGTTTGATACCGGCGAGTTCTCGGTGCCGCGCAATGCCTCTGCCAGTTCCTGCGGCGCCGGCAAGTTGCCGACTCCACAAGTGGGTGACGGTGTCTGGGGCGCGGCCGACGTGCGGGCACAAACCCCAATCATTTTCGCGACAAGCCAAGCTCAGATCATTAGTCCGATTTTCTCCATAGGTACATTTCCAGCGTATGGCACCACGCCCATCGCTACAGCCTTGGCGTTCACCGTGCAGGATCTGAATGGCAACGGCATGCCGGTGGGCAGCACTATTGTGGCCCGTGCGGTTGATAACACACCCAACTTGCCACTAAAGGCCGGCTCAACAGCCGGCGATACGTGCAAGGCGTCGACGCTGTCTAGCGCCCTGGTGCCGAACACCACAGCCGCGTTGCCCGTGGTCCTGTCGCTCGAGACCTGCGTTCAGGGTGATCTGATCGAGATCACGGTGACAAGCCCACTGGGCACCCGGACCGTGGCGACGTTCTCGGTTCCTTGACCGGGTGGGACCGGTTGGATGCACGAATCCTGATTGCGCTGGTGGGACTGCCCGGCTCGGGCAAGTCCACCGTCGGTCGCCAACTGGCGCGCCGATTGCAGTTGCCGCTGTTGGATTCCGATCAGGTCATCGAGAGTCGTCTGGGTTGTCCGATCCGGGAATATTTCGAGCGTGAGGGGGAGGCCAGCTTCAGGGATGTCGAAGCGGCCGTTCTGGACGAGTTGACGCAGGCTGGGCCCGGCGTTCTTTCAACGGGTGGCGGCGCGGTCCTGCGGTTGGAGAACCGCCAGCGGCTGTATGCACGCAGCCGCGTCATCTACCTGAAGTCGACTCCCGAAGAGCTGTTTCGCCGTCTGCGGCATGACCGCAATCGCCCCTTGTTGCAGGTTGCCGATCCCAAGGCCCGACTGCGCGAGTTGTACGTGGTGCGCGACCCCCTGTACCGCGAGGCGGCCCATTTCACGATTGAGACCGGCCGCCCTTCGGTCGCCATGTTGGTCAACATGATCGTGATGCAGCTTGAACTGGCCGGACCACACCCCACGCCACCTGAGCCGCAGCCGGCGCGGCAGTAAGCAGTGCATTTTGCGCACGCGCAGTCTAGAATTAAAACGCGTGTTTGTGGGGGGGTAGCTCAGCTGGGAGAGCGCTGCGTTCGCAATGCAGAGGTCGGGAGTTCGATCCTCCTCCTCTCCACCA
>ENA-ORBV01003465-ORBV01003465.1-microbial-mat-metagenome-genome-assembly--contig:-NODE-3465-length-31531-cov-5.828988_pt1 | contig 31531 bp, 30 predicted proteins | sample MGYA00237777_ERZ505514 | MGnify/ENA primary metagenome ERZ505514 (study PRJEB26160, sample SAMN06269048) | microbial mat metagenome | isolation source: Oligotrophic lake microbial mat | place... | reverse complement strand
AAGCACTGGGTTCGTTAAACAAGCCCCCTGATCCTCCTCTCCCTAGCTTCCCTCCGTCACCTACAACTCGCCAGATTGTTTGATTCTCCCCCTCTTCTCTCTGATCCAATTCGACTCCAAAAGAGGTCGTCTTTCGGTTTGTTTGTCTTTTTGCACCCACATCTCTCAAGTGAATTTCAAAGGAGTTCCATGATGTGTTCTGTTCTTCTTTCCTTCTGTTCATTTGTTTCCAATCTTGTTTTGCAATGACATGCTCAACCTTGCCCTGCGGGCAATGAGGGGTGGCTGTTCCACATCGAGTGTCTTTTGAAGTTTCTTTCGAAACAGTGTCGGGTTGCCACTGGCTGTAGTTTAAACCAATGACACTAATCTTTGAGTTAATGACAATCACAAGAAATGATTTTGTGAGACAATTTGGATGGATGAGAGTGACCAAACATGCAGCTTTTGAGGTTGACACCTCACAAGATTTTGGTGGGAGTGCAGACGACACATCCGATCCCAAATCATGCACACATGCAGTGCATGTGCTCCTTGCCGGCAGCAGCACAACTGAAAGGAGTGTCCTCCTTGACAAGCGTGTTCCAATTCATTGCTCGGCAGTGTGATTTTGGTGTCTCTGCCCTGCAATTGGTGAATGCGTTGCCGATTCTGCGCCAGTTTCTCCACGCAAAATTGGTGCATCTTTCATGCTGTGTGCTGCTTCATCGTTGCTGAAGGCGTCACTGCGATGCTGTGACTCTGGAAAGGAACTGCTCATGGCTTGGGTTTTTAATCAATTGTGGTTGGCTTGGCTTGTTCGCAGTTGCAGCATGACTTCTGCTTCCAAGACGGTTGGCTTCAATAACAATCGTTGACGTCTGGAACTTGCCACACCACAGGGCGAGCTCATTTAAAAATTGGTTCTCAAACAAATGACCAATCCTTTGATCATGAACCCTTTCCATCCATTTTTGTGAACCGAACAGAAAAGAGGCAAAGATTTATGAACCGATTTTCACAATGACTACAAAAAAAGGTTCATAATTGTGAACCCTTTTTCATTTGTGAACCTTTTTAAAAAAAGGGACATAAATTGTGTCCTAAGACCTCAGCTCTTGCTAACAGATTTATGAACCGTTTCTAATGAACCCTTTCATTTGTGAACCTTTTTTCCAAAAAAGGTTCACAATTATGAACCGATTTATGAACCGATTTTGTTCACAGTCCTTTTGCACAACAAATTTATGAACCGATTCATGTGATCACTCAATTCGGCTCGCCTTGCGCCATTTAACACTCCGAGCAGTCTGTTGGGGCAAGTTCCTGTTGATGTGCAGCAGCGTCAAGAATCTTTTTCTAAAGAATGAAGACACCACCAGAAAGAATTCACCAACAAGACTCCAAATCACTCCGGACTCGTGACCCACACCACCTGCTAGCTAGCCAGCCCGAACCCAAAGAATGCCAGCTACTAGCTGGCAAGTAGCTGGCAAGTAGCTGGCAAGTAGCTGGCAAGTAGCTGGCAAGTAGCTGGCAAGTAGCTGGCAAGTAGCTGGCTGAGCTAAGCACTTTGGAAAATTATGATGTCAATGTCATCTTCATAGAAGCTTATATGAACAGCTCTCAACTAAGGAGTCGCGGCGTTGCAGACGGGTTCCCTTCCTGGCGAAGAGGCCTCTGAAGCCATCGAAGGAGGATCCTTTTCGTGGCAACCGGTTGAACGACCTCTTATTCCTCCTAAACAATCTGAGTGCCTGCTGCGAAATTGACTTAGACTTCGTGCACAAATCTGCAACTGTTCGCGATGCACAATGGTGGCCCTTTCTCTTCTATTCTTCCTATCAGCTGCTATCTTCCTTTTTAAAATGTGCATTCGTTGGTCGACTTGTCTTTCGTGCGCATTTAATTTTAATTGAAAACTACTACTTAAATGTACCACGGATGCACGCTGTTTCATTCATTCAGCTTTTCAAATTGGCTCTTGCAATCGTCACAGAACAAAAAGACGTCCTTAGCCCATGGTTCCACCGGACAAGGCCCAGAGACCGTCCGCTTTGATGTTGGTGCCCGAAATGAACGAAGCTTCGTCGCTGATGAGGTACGCCACGAGACTGGAGACTTCTTCCGGCTTGCCGGCTCGTTTCCAGAGCGGCTGCATCGCGCTGGCAATGTGCTCGTAGGTGGCGTCGTCAACCGGCATGATGCCGGTTTTGACCACTCCCGGCATGACGCTGTTGACGCGAATGCGGGGCGCGCTCTCAATGGCCGCCGTCTCGACGAGACTGTTGACAAAGGCCTTGGTGGCGCTGTAAATTCCGGCACCGGCGCTCTTGGGCCCAATCACGGCCACGCCCATGCAGCTGCTGTTGACGACGACCGAGCCCGTGGGGCCGTCGACTCCCACCGTCTTTTGGATGGCGGGAATCACGGCGCGCAGGCCAAATATGACGCCCTTGATGTTGACGTTCAGGAGATCGTCAATCGCCGTGTCGTCCGTCTCGTGCACGGGAGCGCCGCCGCGAAAGGCGCCCGCGTTGATAAAGGCACCAGTAATGCCGCCAAAGGCAGCGACCGTGGCGTCGACGGCGCGCTGGTTGTCTTCGGCTTTGGACGAGTCGCCCGCGACGACGAGCGTTTTACAGTCGGGGTAGGCGTCCTGAATCTCGGCCTGGACCGTCTTCAAATTGGCTTCGGTGCGGGAAAAGAGCGTGACGGCCTTGGCGCCCTTGCTGGCCAGCATGAGGGCGGTACTTTTGCCCATGCCGGACGAAGCGCCGGTGATGAGGACGATCTTATTGGCGTAGGGAGACGAAGACGACATGGTTGCTATTGGCTTGTTGGATCGAAGGGAGGGAAGTTTTGATTTTGTGACCTTGTTGGCACAAGTACAAAAAATCGTATCATGTTAGTTAATTGAGCCGACTTCAAAGAACAGATTCGATCAAAAAAGAGGCTTCCCGAAGTTCGGTGAACAGTTTCGAACGAAGAAATTATTATTCGAGATTTTCGGTTGGTGTTGGAAACTCTTCCGCGACAAGCCGAGGGGATAGCTGAATCCCGTTCACTTCGTCATCTTGAATTCAGTTTTGAACACGGATACGAATCAATCACAAACAGATCTGTGAACAAGTGACGTCACCACCACTGAACTGGGAACAAACCCGCCTAAACCCTGTCTTGTTCGGACAAGCATTCACACCAAGCTTATCTACTAGTAGCTGGCCAGCTAGAGTAGTAGCCTGGTACAACTACCAGCAATTTAATCACTTTTTGTCGCCAATCAAAGTTTGGCCTGGCTAGTAGGTAGGAAATCAAAGTCAATTTATGAATCACACATCCGGAGTTGCCAGTGGATCTCGCAACCATTTGGAAGAGGCATGGTCCTTTCGGTGCTAGGAGTACCATCCGATCTTGCCAGAACTAAATCTTGCCGTGGTCCACCTAGAAATGAGGCGGGGTCGGTGCACGGACCTAATATAAAAGGATCCAGCGACGGGATACCCAAGAGAGGAATACCAAACACGCCTATTCAATTCCTAATCACTCAGGATAGACACAATAGACAACCCCAACATGGCTCCACTCGATGGAGGATGCTTATCGATGTTTTGAGTTACCAATCTCCTCCTCTTCTCACAAATCCAATTTGAACAACTCTTCAAAGCAAAAAAACAAAACTACCAACCTATCAACTTTCAACATGAAGCTCTCCAACATTGTCGCTACCGCCTTCTTTGCCACTACCACCGTTTCCGCTGGTGTCTTGGCCGAGAAACCCACCAACCTCCGTCGTCACTTGGAGGACGCGCCCGTTGCCCAGGCTCGTAGAGGCCTCTTTGGATCTATCACCTTTGGCCAGATCGCGACAGCCTTTGAACCCATTTTTGCGGCTGCCATGGAGGCGTCCTTGTCTGCCGGAGCTGATCCTTTGCGCATTGATGCGACTTTAACCCAAGCATTGGACTCTGTGGTCTTTAGCGCCGACTGTACTTCCTCGGCTTCGGTGACGTTTACTGTGGGCGAGCTCGATGGCCTCGGTGGCTTTGTCATGGACAACATGCCTGTAGTTGATGGATCCCAGGAGACATCGTTCTCGTTCTTTAACGGAATCACCTGGGCAGCAGACTTCCTTGTCGAAGGGTCTTTCCCCGAAGGTTTGGAGCTTCCCGTGGATGCTACGATTACTGCGGATGCTTGTGGAACGCCCATTGAGCAATCTATTTCTGGTCTCGTGGACGCTGTGGGTGCCGGGCTTCGTCTCACGACTAGTGCCGAGGGGTCTGGCCCTAGTATCACAACCTTGAGCTCCTCGTCTGCTAGCGCCTCTGTGTCGGCTGATGCTTTTGACCTTGGTCAGCTTTCCACCGACATGGAATTTGGCAATGGCATTGAACTTGACCTCGCCCAGATCATTGGGGAGGTGCTCAATGCTCCTGCTTTCGTGGACCAAATTGCTACTCTCATTGCTGAATTCCTCGATAACGCTTTGGGTGGTCTCACTCTCAACTTCTAAGCCCCGACAAGTAGTTTTCGTAACAAGATGATCAGATTCCAAGTGACAGCAAGCAAAAGAAATATAGGTCTGGTGGCTAGTGTGGCAGTGTTGCGGAGGTAGGCCATAAAGGCGTCGCCAAGCCAACGGAGCAGCCACTTTATGTTATGTCTTCGGATGTCGTATGGTATAACTCTGAATAATATTTGATTGGAAACATAGTGCGTCTCATTAGAATCAAAGGAAGAAACGCGATCAAACCGCGATGTAGACTAGATAACAAGCTCCAACAAAGAACATACCGTAGTCATATAGCTAATGAATGAAGAGCAACAAATAGAATGGACGGATGATAAGCCATCTAGCTACTAGTAGTTCAGTTCTCCTTTTTTTTGGAGCCTCCAAGTCGCTGTCCTGAATCGCTAGGAACCTATCGAGCAGTCGATCTGTACCACTGTCTGCTTCGGACCTAGCTCTACCGGGAGAGGTGGCGGCTACCTATAGTCTACTGTAGTAGCTAATGCTATCAAGCCGCAGGTATCACTACAGGTAGCAAAATTAGTTGGTACTCGTACACAAGAATTTCCTTGTTGAATGAAACACCGAAGGGGATGCAAATGTCGTTAGAGTTAGAGTTTTAAATTATATCATTTGTCCTTCCTTCGTCCGTCTTGGAATTCTAAACATCAGTTACACACGCATCCAAACGATGATGGACCGTTCACGCACTCCATCAATTCAACGACAGAAGAAAAAAAAGATAGAGAGGAACAAAAAATTGAAAGAAAATTAATTTTCAAAATACTACAACTTGTATAATTATTTTTTACTAAATGGATCTACTAGCCTACCTTGCTCCAGTCAGTCCGCAGTAGATAGTAACAATATCTACACCCAACAGGCAATCGAAGAGACGAATACCGACCCCTTTGATTTGATTGTCTTCCTATGAGGTCTCTGATGATCCCCCTATTCTCTTTGTACTACTACGTTACCATGTTTCTGGGGACATCCTTCTTTGTACCTGCCGTGACGTGCTTGGTTGTACCAGGACGTACCTTGGCAAGACGGTGTTCGAGACCCTCTGCTGTCCAACGCTTGTATTCTTCCTCGGCCAAGAACCCCAAATCGATCGATGGCCCCAAAACAACGACACAAAGCATTCAAATTCCTCAATGGGTCCCCGACGAGGATTTTAGAACACCCATCAACGACAGCGGCGACAATAATGACAATGGCAGTAGTGCTTCGGGCTATGAACGCCCCGTCATTCAATGGTATCCAGGTCACATTGCCAAGGCCGAACGCCTCCTCAAAGAAACCTTTCAAGCCGTGGACGTGGTGGTGGAAGTTCGAGATGCACGTGCCCCCAAGGCCACATCGCATCCCAAAGTGCCCGAATGGTGTTCGGGTCGTCCACGATTGGTCGTCTTTACACATACCGATATGGTCCCGACCATGAGCCATCGAGCTTGGAAAGATTATCATGAAGAAATGACTGCTGGTAGTGAAAGTAGTACGCAAGAGGACGACGACAACAATAACAACAACAATAACCATAAAAAGGAACAATATTTGTGGGTCAATGCCAAGCATGGATCCGGAATTCCGGCATTGCATCGAGCCATTTTCAAAGCGGGATCTCATGTACAGGAACGACGGCAACGAAGAGGACTCAAAGATCGTCCCTTGAGGGTTGGATTGATGGGATATCCCAATGTCGGGTACGTATATGTTTGTGGAGGGTGACGATTGTTGCTACGTTTTCTTATCGGAAGGAAGGAATTGATACGGGAGTTTTTGTTACATCGTGCCTTTTTTGTTTGAAATATTGTTTGTAATGACTCACGGATTTCCATTTTGTTTTTGTGGTTTCCCATACACTATACACAGTAAATCTGCCTTGATCAATCGCTTGTTGGGACGACGACGTGCTCGTACGGCCAATACTCCCGGTGTCACACGAAGCTTGCAATGGATTCGGGTACGGACTGATGATACCAAGAAAACCAATAAGAAGGAGTATGAATTGTTGGACAGTCCGGGTATTATTCCTGCGAGTTTGGAAGATCAATCCGATGCCTTGTTGTTGGCCGCGTGTCATTGCATTGGAGAGGCATCGTATGACAATCAGGTATGTGTTTCCTCTATTGACTCGAATTTGGGATAGGATGATCAGAGCATGTCATTGACATGGTTTTTGTGTACTGTATTTTCTTCTTCTTCTTTTCCTTTCTAGGTTGTTGCGTCCTATCTATGTCAGTGGATGCAAAATATGTTGATTACTGGAAAAGCCGAGACTGCAGCACCCGATTGGAGAGACAGTTGTAAAAGGCGATGGGGCGTTGATCCATTGAAACCTGTCCCTGTAGAGGATCCTTTCAAGCGGAGTCCTATGACTGGCAGCGATAATTCAGAGGAAACGTTGATGCGATACATTACGGGAGAAGAAATGTTATACATGGTGGCCGACAACACGTGCAAGTCAAGTCCCGAGGATGCCTCTCGAAAAATATTGCAGGATTTTCGTGCGGGTCGCATGGGAAATGTTTGCTTGCAGGTGGCGCCGGAAGGCGACGCTAGTAGTAGTATGGCTGGGGCTGATTTCTCCCAAGTGCCAGATCCTCGCATGGGCACCATGCGAACGGAAGGAATGATGCCGACCATGAGTGATTGGGAGCAGCATCGCGCCAAAATGGAAAACGAACGACAGGAACGAGCCAAAACAGCACGAGAAACTGCGAAAGAACGTGGCTTGGAACTTCCACCACAGTTGGAACAACAGACAACAGCAACAACAAGCAATAGCGGAGAAAGTAGCAGTGATAGCAACGACAAACGAGAAGCTCCTGAAGGAGTTGGCAAGGGGTTGTTTGATGGCTGGTAATGATGTTGTAGGTGGTATTTGGGCAGTCCATCTTCCAGACACACAGAGGCACTGATCAAGTGAGTGCGGTGATTCAATTGTAAAAATTTGAAACACTCGCGGCATTGCCGTCACTTGACATTGCCGACATTTCCAACATTGCCAACTGTCTATCATTTCCCGAGCGCCTCTACCATGCATGGTCCGAGTTCCATGCCGACATCCGGACCGCCCACCTTGGCTCCTACCATTGTTCCTACCATGGCTCCTTCTTCATCCTCTGCCAACCACCGCCACAACAATTTCCCTGCTTTTTCATTTTATTGGCTGCTGTTTATGCGGCTATTGTCCGTTCTAAATCAATAATACTGTGCTCTCTTGCCAGTAGTCAAATTAACTAGTTAATAATAGAATGAATCATAATTTGAAAATGTGCTTATTTTATTCTGGGCATGTTCAAAAGGATCTAGTCTATTGTTGTGGATAACTTCTGGAAAATGACAAGGGTAGATTCTACATCTCGTTTTGGTCTTTTTTATTGGTCATTTCAACAAGTTGAAATCCAGTTTGTCCTAAGCGCAACAGAGAAATTCACCAACTAAATTCTTCTTTGAAATTTGATCACTCATTTCCAGTCCTTTGCCAATCCAAATAAAGCTTTGCATATTTTTAAAAAAGAGCTACTCAATGTTGACGTCTTGAGGCAATGAAGCAGAGTGCATGTCAGCAATTCAATCTGCTATCAACAAGCTCAAAGTGCAAGGCGATGATAATAACAATCTCTTATTTGGCAACACTTCCAACAACAGAGTGGTGATGAAGTCCTCACTTGATGATAGTCTTGTAGATGCAATGTATTTCTTCCCCAACATTTACATTTCAAAAGCTCAACGCGATTTTGTTCAAGGCAACCAACAACAACTTGAGTTCCTTAGGAACTACAGGAATAGGAGCAAAGAAACTCCTTGAACTTAATCTTCCTAAGACATTCCTGACTAAGGTGCTTAGTTTGTGATGCTCTGTGTGAATCACTTTTTCATCACAAATGCTAATGATCTCAATTTCACCACATGCAGAGCAACAGAATACTCAGATAACTTTAAATTATTGTTTCTTGCTGCTGTCACATTTTTTAAGACAATGATATTGTATCTAGTGATGTGCTTGTTTTTTACATACAGAGAAATCAACTCTCACTGCACTTGGGAGACGCACAATGGGGCATCAGTCAGAGCTTGCTGCAATCCTGTTTCTCACCCACAAATGCACTGATGGCACAGTAGGGTTAAGGTTAAGTACGTCGTATCTTTGGATGACGGACGAAAACTAGGACTACTGTACCACAAAAAATCGAAATCCTCACACCCATCAACAAACGTTAACGATGACAACGAACACCACACCGACAACAATCATAAACTATTATCAGCTACATTTATATACAACATGCGTGCCGATCTGATGACCATACTATCTACTATTTTCCTGGTTATGCTTATCGGAACTCACGCCTTTTCCGTAACAGAAAGCAGCAGGAGAGACCTTTTCGCGGCTACAGCTGGAATATTTCTGGGAGTTGCTGTACCACTCACGGAGCCCGCAAATGCCGAAGGCGACAAAACGATATGGTTGACTGGCAAGGCACCAAAGGTTCCTGGACAGAAACCTAAAGACAAAGGGGATACTTCGGGCACCAAGAAGGACCCAAATTTCTTACGTTCCATTTCAGATTGCAAATCTCAATGTGAGAACACACCAGGACCGGATGGCTTGGCCAGGTCCAAAGAAGATTGTTTGTCAGACTGTCAAGACATTTGCTGCACTACTTACGAACAGTGCACCTTTGCTATTGTCCCACGAATCTGAGCGACTGAAAAATACATCTGTGTTCCGATAAGAGAATAGAGAACTGGTAACCCCAAGTCATGCTACAGCCGGGCACTCAGTTGTCATTTGACCTTTTTCTGCTATCCTGTGAATGCACACATGAGCAACAGAGTTGGCTCTAGGTATGAGTGGGAACATCACTGGCATTGAAGGGTAATGGCGGCGGAAGCAATCGCTATAGACTTACCTGCTAAGAGAACTTACTCCTAATAAGAATAGAGCCTAAGAATAATATTTTGCATCTAAGAGTGGACTTCTCTTAAAAAGTTTTATTCGTTAGTTAGTACAGCACAAACCGAGACATTAAAGAAGCTCTTGACAGGAAAGTCGCAGAACGCACCTGCTCTCAAGGCCACAGCGGCCAATGCCAATACGCAAAATATGTGTTGATTGAACTGATACACTGTTACAAGCCTCCGTGGTGAGGTATTTGGACCGGTTTTGGTACGTGCTGCTTCAGCTCATGCCAAAGATCAAGGCGCGACGCACATGCTGTTGGCGATCATGTCACTGGCACATGGGCTAGAACCTTGAATGCGGAGCTACTATCTGCGTCTGGGTGCGTCTGCAGGTAACCAGAGATGTTCGCCTTTGAAGCTTGTGGATAATGTGGATAAACTTCGTGAAATGTGTGGACCTTTGTACCAATTCGTCCAGTGCAATACACCTCTATACCAAAAAAAACTGTGATACCAAAATGAATGAAAGAAAATAGATGCATTCTGCTTGTACTAGATACTAGTAGATTGACACCTTGACTTTCTACATCGGTTGTAGCAGAACTTGTTTATTTAATCAAGGTGTAAAAGTGCTCACTACATTGACCATCGTCAATTGCCACCGTCAACAAAATTATCAAAATGATGGCAAACTCAAACCAAAACCTTGTCTCAAAAAGTCCAAGAACTGAATGTTATGTACAACTTGCTTAACAAACACTTCTTCCAAAGAGGGTCAAAGCCTGTCCCCTCTCGCTGGCTGTGTTTCGTGCTCAGTGATGGTTTTCTTGCCCAATTTGGCAGCAGCAGCAATGCTTGACAAGCCTCTTCAAAATCATGTTGCATAAGCTGTTTCATTGCATGTGCACCCAACTGTTTGAAGATGGTGCAGGACATGACACATTGGGTCTGTGTGACAACAAAGTGAAGAACTTTGCAATTGCATCAGCTGCAAGAAACAAATTTTTGGATGGTCTGTTTCTAGTTCCGCATCTGCTTTCTGTGGCTGTGTCTCTGCAATTTGAAATGCTAAATTGTTTGAATTCCTGTGCACCAATAGAGGAAGACAAAAGAGGCAAACATGTGTGCCAAGCTTTTTGGGGGAAATCTGTCATTGCATGTAACTGCCCAACAACAAGCTCAATCAGCAACAGTGGCGTTTTTCCTGCAAATGTGATTTGTGACACTAACACTTTCAAACCCACACATGAGTTGCACTCAGAAAAATGATAACCACATCATGGTTTTTCAAATGTCAGTTTTTTGATTCTCTCTGATGCACTGAGTTTTGACGGGTTTTGTTCATGATGCTCGTTGTCGATTGTTTGTCATTTGAGGTGCTAAAGCTTCAAGCTCGCCAAAAGAACAATTTTTGTTGGCATAAGATGGCTCAGACAATGTTGTCTTACATTTTTTTTCAAGCAAGGGCATTGCATCCAGTGACTTTTTTGTTCTTTTTTTGCATGTTAGAAAAAATAGTTCTCACTTTTTGCAACTGACCCTTGATCTGACTTGCCACATTTTCTGAGTCCCACTCCAGTGGATTGATGTGAACATGCTTTTTTGTCCACTGAGGATTCACTGCTTCTGTGGTCAACTAAGAAGACTTGATCACATGCTTCACTTGCAGTTCTTTCATCGAAGATCAACACATGTGTGCTTTTTGCATTGGCATAGAGCTCATGAGTCATTGGCTCGTGGATGCTGTTTGGGTAGGCTGATGTGCGCCACTCTTTTATTAGGAGCAGTTATGAAAAAACAACGGAGAACAAAGAATGAGGGGGAATCAGTCATTCTGGTTCAACGATTGCTTGCAAAGCTAATGCGATTGAGCACAAATGTGAATTGGATTGGCTTCAAGGTCTTTGAGCAGCCCTCTCTCTCAAATTGATTTCCAATGCTTGCACTTTCTAGTTTCTATCAACTCCAAAAGCCTTAAGGGCAGTGCACTGCGAGGTCATGTGGTGTCACAGTGTCCCCAAAATTAACAAGCGATGCAATGCACCACTGTGGCAAATCGATCAATGTCATCCCTACAACAAGGCTGACTGAATGATTAATCTAGGCTAGCTAGCTAACCTGAACTAATGCTAAACCTTGTTAGCTTGTTGTTCATTGTGTTCGTGTTGGTTTGGGGCAGGTTAAAGTTGAAAGTTGCACTGCCCTGAATGGTTGTGTGGCTCGCATGCATCAACGACCAAAATCCTTGAAATTTTGGCTATGTGTGCTATGGAGCCGCATGTCTCTGTGACTGGTGTGCATGCAGATAGACAACTGCCTGTTTCGTTGTTCCTCCACAGAATGATGAGCAGTGTCGCCTTCATCAGCACTCAGATCACAAGGGGATCTGATGCAATCATCATCCCAAGAACACAGGCAAAAAACTGACCTTCAACAAGAAATCTCCAAAGGAAAAAGAAGATGCACATGTTGTCAATGGGCCTGTCGGTCTTGGAAGACAACAGCAAATCTTCATTCAACAACCCCATTGATTTAATCGGCTCAGATGAGCCCACAGTTTCGCACACTACCCAATTTCTCGCAGAACCCTCAGATGAAACTCATCACCTTGATTGCTTCACTCTGCGCATGCTTGATGACACTCATCAGCCTTCGACTCTGAATTCAGACATGTCCAAGACAACAGCGTCTGACATGCCCTTCAGATCATCACAGAAAAAGATCCTGCAGCAGCCCAGTTCATCTGGACCACCGGATGCATTAGGAAGCGCAGTTAAAGAGTGCAGGGAGACTTGTGTTGCCACAAAAGCAATTGAGGAGCTCTTCTCTGAAAGAGCTTCCAACAAGAACACCACAAATGGCAGCAACAGCAACAAAACAAACAGCAGACAATGTGTTGATGTGTCACCAACAACAGTCTTATCCTCAAGAACAATGAAAGGGACGCACTCAAAGCATCCGCTGAGAGCGCTTTTAGATTCTGGCTCCCAGAGCAATTTCATGTGCCAGGCCGCATTGCCAAAGGCAACCAAGCAGACTGGTTTAGCAACACCGCTTGCCATGGAAAATCTTAACACTGATGCCAGAATCGACACTCGTGTTAAATTGGAAGACATTGTGTTCACTGAATTCAGTCACACCGCACACACAGATCAATTCAATTGCTACGTGACCAGTGTCACTTCTAAGTGTGACATCATCATGGGTAGAATGACCATGAGACAGCTGGGCATGCAAATCAATTTCAATGCCGACAGCATCCATTGGCACAAATTGCTCCCAATGAAGCCGCCATTGACACAACCATGGATGACTCACTTCAGGCAAGCACAACAACAGTTCTTGTCATCTTTTGAAGACGACGTTGACAAGCTGGCACCAGCACGCAATGATGCCAGTGTCATGACATCTGCAAAAATGTCGGAGTCCAAATGTGACCAAGCAGATGCAGACAAGGTAGCTGAAAGCATTTGGCAGCACCACAGCACAAAGAACTCAAAGTTCTGTTCCGCAAATGTGCCAAGCTTTTCAGTAGAAAGCTGGGTTGTTGTCCACATCGCAAGATGCATCTGGACGTCGATCAAACGACGTTGGCATCAGAGGCATTACCCTGTGCGGGATGTCAATCGCAAAGTGTTCTACAAAGAACCCAAACAACTTGAGGCACTTGGTGTCCTCACGGAAATCAAAGACATGGTTGATTTTGCAGCGCCAACTTTCTTGGTTCCCAAGAAGGATGGACGCGTCAGATGGGCATCTGACTTTCGGGAGCTCAACAATGGGACCAGAAGGAAGGCATGTCCTCTCCCTCACATCAACCAAATGTTGCGCAAACATGAAAAGTGTTCTTTCTTTACAAAGCTGGACATCAGCATGCAATGTTATGCATTTGAACTCGATGAAGAGTCCAAAGCTTTGTGTGCCATCAGCACACCGTTTGGCACATTTTGATGCAATCGAGATCCTGTGGGAGTCAAGCAAACTCCAGATTTTGCTCAACACATCATGGAGGATGCTCTCCCTGGCATTCATGAACAAGACCCCCACATTGATGATGTTGGTGTCTTTGGCAAACGCAATGGTGCCTTTAGTGAGCATCTCACGGTTCCAGATTGTGTGCTCAAACAACCAGAAGATGCCAATTTTACAAACAATCCGCTCAAGTGCGAACGGGCCACACAGGAAGCCGATTTCCTTGGCTTTTGACTTGCACCAAATGGGTTGAAACCATGGAAGAAAAAGATTCACGCAATCTTAGATGTCCAAGCGCCTAAGACAGTCTCTGAGACGAGAGGTTTTGTTGGTGCCGTGACTTTCCACAGAGCGATGTTTCCTGAACGCTCTCATGCACTAGCTCCGCTGCACAAACTCACTGAAGCCAAATGAAAGAATCTCTTTCTTTGTGTGGCCAACTGCAGCATGAAGAGGCATCCAAACATGTCAAAGTGTTGCTGGCCAAGGATGTCTTCATTTGACATCCTGACAGCAACAAACCCTTCTGCTAGCATGTCTGCACTGACGCCAGTGACATTCAAATGGGAGCGGTCATCATGCAAGAAGGCAAACCAGTGGCATGCTTTTCTTGCAAGCTTGATGACACACAGCACAACCACACGACTGTGGAGAAGGAACTCCAGTCGACAGTTGCAACTCTGCACGATCATCGAACCATGTTGTGTGGTGTTCGTGAACCACATGTCCACACAGATCACAAGAATTTGACCAATGCAAATCTCAATTCACAGTGGGTCACTTGATGGCGTCTCTTCCTCAAAGAGTTCAACCCCATCTTCCACCATGTCAAGGGGGAGAACAATGCTCCAGCTGACACGTTGTTGCACCTTCCAAGCATGGGAGGACAGAGTGGTGATGAGTTGGTCCGACGATTTCAACACTCCAAAAGCCAAGAAGGCTAGCATGCAAATGGCTTCAGGGACGCCTGAGGCTGAATTTTGTTCATTCATGGTCGATGACAAGGAATTGGCGGACTGCTTTCTGGCCATTCCAGAAGTGTCTCCAGAAAAACCATTCCTGCTGGACTGCGAGACAATCGCCACAAAGCAACGAGCCAAAGGTCGCTTGAAGTTGCCAACACCTGACCCAAACCACCGCTCGCAAGAGGCAATGTTTTTGGAAGGACCACAACTGGTGGTGTGTCGAGCCAAGGAAGGCAACAAGCCTCAAATTAGAATTCCTGATTCGATGCTCAGCAACTTGGCAGAATCATGTCATCTCGTGCTTTCCGATGTCGGAATGATGAGGCTGCAACAAACAGCAGCCACCAACCTTGAACATCCACAACTCAACGCAACATGCACACAAGTGGCTCTGCATTGTGACACTTGTCAAATGACAAAGTTGTTTGGTCAAGGTCATGTCCATTTGCCTCCACGAGAAGCACAAACAGCACAATGAGCAGAAGTTGCTGCAGACCTCGTTGGTCCATGGGCACCACACAATGTCAATGGCAATGAACGCGCTGCAGTTTCACAGCCTTGACCATCATCGACATGGCAACCACATGCTGTGAGACAACATTGTTGCGCAACAAGACAGCAAACATGTCGGAAATGCAATTTGAAAACCATTGGTTGTCAAGATGTCCGAAATCAAACTGTTGTGTCTTCGATCAGGGTGATGAGTTTCCAGGCAAAGATTTCGTGGCAAAACTTTGTCAACATGGCATCCACACTGGAGGATCTGCCATTGATAATCCCCAGTCAAAGGCAGCATGCAAACCGCTGCGCCAATCCATTGACAATGCTCTGCGAGCACCAAATTGCAATCATCTACCTGATGCGGGTGTTGGAGCAGCAGAACGAATTGGTTTGGCTCCACAAAGCGCAGTGTGTGCAGCTCCTGCTCCAACACACTCTGCAATGAAAGAGTCCCAAGGCAGCACACCGTTCCATCGGGACATGTTGTTGAACATTCCACTGATTGTTGATTTCGAACTGCTGCGTCAATGACAAGAAGCTCGTGTCGAAGAGAGTTTGATTTGAGCCAACGCCAAGCACATTGACTTCGATTGTCCACCACGGCAACCAGCTCTGAAGGTTGCACTTGCCAACAGGAAATTGGATTGCCAAGCAATTGGGTCACACAATGTTGAGCACATCCATGCAAATAGAATTGTTGTCATTCGGCTGTCTCCTCATGTGACAGAACGAATCAACATTTGACGCATCAAGCCATGTCTGGCACCAACATGGAAATGTTTTTGTCCAAAGGTTTCCTCTCCAATGTGGCAACGACTGCACCAAACGATGACCATCTGAACATGCTGCATGCTCAAGTGCAGTTGACTCCCATGCTGATGGAAGCACGGAAAATGATCGGACATGTCAACATTGACCTTGCGACCATGGACGCAGAGTGAAGTGTGACAGGACTCCGGTGGCCATGAGTCCCTGACCTGCACCCCAAAGGCATGATCTGAACAGCTGTTGGCACCAAGTCTTGGCTGTTGGCATGTCTGTTGGATGTGGGACACAGATCCATGTCCCACATCATGCCTCCACTGGCATAGAACCACTAATAGATCAACCACCACAGGGACACAATTTTGTACTGCTAAGCTTAAAGGGCAAAGATGGGCATGCAACAAAGTCAACTCTTGCATTGGTTGAAGTGGGAACAACATTTGCCGTGACGGGACAACAGATTCTCGGAAGCAAGAGTTGAGTTGTTAAATAGTTTCATTCGTGGGAACAGAGTGGAACGATTTGCTGGTAGTCGCTGTTTCATATCCAACACTATAGTACACCCTATTACAATTCTCCGCCGTCGGAAGAAAACCTTTGGTACGCACAACAATCGCATCCAACTCTGCAAAACGAAGGAAATCCATACAGAATCCCTTTAGTAGTACGTTTTATCTAATGCTACTCAGGAGTACTCTAGCTACAACGAAACGGGACGATTCATTGCCTCATTGGTCTTGCTGGGAGTCCTTACTGGTACTCTGGAGAAAACACTTAATGGGTCGCGTCCTGATTTATCCGTACTGTACTGTATTTGGCCGAACAGATTCAAAATAGTCCAGCTAAGGAAACCGATTAGACTCTTTTTTACGTCGTTTTTTTTTTGCCTCGCTACTTCAACAAAGTACTTTGTACCTTTCGGAAATTCTCCAAATCTTCAGTTCTCACAATTTCAAACCCATCTCACAAAATTATCGTCGACATCCGAAAACAGCATTACCTTTATTTTCTTTACTACCGAATTGACACAATGGCGAGCAACGCAAACACTGAGCCATCTCGAACGGTTGCTCTGGGAGCTGGAAGTTACTGGGCCGCAGAGAAATTTATTGTGGAAGACTTTCAGCTTCGCTTTCCCAACAGCATTGAAAGCGCTCAGGTAGGCTTTATGAATCCTCACCACGATGGTGGCACCAAAACGATGGTTGGTCAAGTGAGTACCAATGTCACTGGATACATTGAAGTCTTGAATGTCACACTCAAGGATTTTACTCTGATGGAAGAGTTGATCAAGTTCTTCTTCATGTTTCATGATGCAACGACTCAGAACTGCCAAGGAAGTGACATTGGGCCTCAGTATGCAAGCGTGATCTTTTGTTCTGATATTTTTCAGAATGCGATTGCTCTCCGTGTCAGGACAGAACTACAAGCGGCTGTTTCTGAAGGAAAGATCCCCGCCTATGAGCAAGCCAATGTCGAGACCGCCATTGTTTCTTATACCTTTTTTTATCCCTCGTTTGAGAATCAAGAAGAAGAGTATATCCGTAACAGGCCCTCTGAACATCCCAATAATCATTTCTACTTTGATGATTGGAGTTCCATTGAAGCAGCACGCGAGGCCAGTGGGGTACTCAGTGAGTCAACCACAACTGAACCCGAGGTTGGTGCGTTACTCAGTGAGTCAACCACAACCCCAAAGAGCGTCGCCGGTGTTCACCACGCAAGGTCAACTTCTGAACCTCTTGATTTTACACTCCCAATCAAAAGACGCAAAACGCTCTGGCGTCGTTGCAGCAGTTTCCGGATGTCGAAATGTCGAAGCACTCCATTGTTTCGACGAAGTCATCCCAATAGAACGGCACCACTCGCTGCAGACCTCATGGTAGAGCCAGTTATCGGTGAGGAGTCAGAAGACCGCACCATAACCACTCAAGAAGAAAACGAACTGTTCACCTCTGTTAACGACTTGAATATCGAAGCACTCGAATCGCCTCGTACTATAAAGAACAGACTGAGTGCCTCTGTAATTCTTGGCAAGAAGGGCAAAAAGAAAACAAAGAGACGAGAAGGTCGGCACAAAAGGACAAAGATCAGCCTCAAAGTGAAATCTTCGTTTGAAAAGCTTCTGAGCGGGATTCAGAGACAAGAGGAGCCAGTCATCAACACCACCTCTGAAATCAATTCCATTGCAGCGCGTAGTGGGTAGAACCCACTTCTCTTCCATACGTGTACGACAAAGACTAAACAAAACCCAAAAAAAGCTATCTATGTGAAACCCGACCCATGACAAACGAAATCCCGTCCGAGAAGAAAAGATCAAGAATCGTATTTGTACCGACTAGTAACTAATATATATAGAAACATATATCACTTAGCAGTTCACCTTTTATCTACTAGTAGTAGTGCCAAGCCTCCAGCATCCTGTCGTGTCATGAAAGCTGAGGCCACAGCCGTGGACACAGCCACGTAGTCTTGCAGCAATGAAATACAAACATCTGTTTTCACACTTGGCGACACCCAGCATTGTTGCCGGCAACTCCTTTCGCCTCCATTTCATTGGCGAGTTTGGCATTCAATGTGCCTTTCTCCTAGCCTCGAGCTAGCTACTAGCTAGTAGTAGGATGTCATTCTCACACGAAGGCTTCCTCTCTCTATGGATCGAATCCGTTTCTATCGGAGCCCGTGTGCGTGTTTCCTAAAAGATCCATACCGAATTATTAAATTAAGCCAGCATACAGCAACAACAAATTTTCAATCAAAGAAACATGAAGACACAACAAAACCAGAGCTACAAGAGCTGCCAAAATAGCACAATAAGACGACATCGGTCACATAGTTATTATGCTTTATGTAAAAGAGTTTGACGAAGATCCGGCTCTTCTTCAAAATGCCGCTGTTGGAAACGAGACGGATTCTGGAAACGCGGCCACAGGAGCAGCAGCCCACGCCGGCTACAATCAATTGCTAGCCGTCAACACTTCTATTCCTCGGCGAGAATTTCATCTGGACCTTTCGTCTTCCTCATCTCCTACTGAAGCTATCACCATTCGGCCAATTACCTATGCTGCCAATACATCCAATCAATCCACATCATCACCAGTATCGCATAGTACACTATCAAGCTCGATTCGTCGCTCCAAACAAATTTTGGTCGATTTGTTTTTACCCTTGGGTTTCCCCCATTCCGTCGACGCCTCCTATTTGCCCTATCAATTTTACGATTCGCTACAAGGCCTGTGCTCGTACCTACGAGGCGTTGTTTCTACAAGTGCCGTCTTGACAGCGGCAGGAGTCGGCAATGCGGAAGCCAATGCCATGGGAGCCGCTATGAGTAAGTCTTGCAGATTTTCCCACATAGAATTATGGATTCATTCGTCCTTCTTTGGTGTGAATCCGGATTGTGAATTCTGATCCAATTTTTAAATTTGGTCCCGCCTTGTATCTAACATATTATAATTATTATTTAGCCTGGGCCATGAAGGATGGACTGGGGATGGTGGGTGGTTTGGTCTTTAGTTATCACGCATCGCCCTATTTTGATGCTCATGTGTTGGAATTTCGGCTCTTTGCCGATCTCATCAACGACGTGGGACTGACCTTGGATATGATGGCACCATTGGTCCCGTCTTCGTGGTTACTGGGGATCATGTCTCTATCGACCTTGAGCAAAACCATGTGTGGCATGTCGGCTGGAGCCACAAAGTCATCCATAACTGTACATTTGGCATTGGAAGATAATATGGCTGACTTGAATGCCAAGGAGGGAACCCAAGAAACACTTGTCAGTTTAGTTGGAATGATGATGGGAGTGCAGTTGGCCAAGTGGTTGGAAAAGTTGCAACAAACCTATCAACATCAACCACTGACTATGAATGGAACCATTCCTGTGGATTGGCAAGTGCCAGTCGAATTTGTTGTGTCATGGGTCATTTTCCTCTTTTTGACCTGGTTACATATGTGGTCGAACTATCGAGGGGTCAAATTATTGAAATTGAAAACGTTGAATCGAGAACGAGCGTGGAGTGCCTTGGAAGTACTTGTGGCGTCCTTGGCGCATCAACAATCTACTTTAGTACATGCCACAAACATCGATTTTACTACAATTCGCAGTCCTGATCAAGTGGAAGAATCGATGCTACGTGCCACATGGACCATGCTATTTCCAAAACGACAACCGGTGGCACTGGGAATGCCACTTTTGGTGACGCTGCAGGCGGCCGAACATCCGACGGCCCTGCTGCAAGAATTTCAGCACGAAAAGTATATCGTGTCTGTGGACATCCAAAACCGTCAAGTGTTGGCCACGTTGCGAACCGGAGCCACAAGTCGTGACGAGCTCCAGGCATTTTTTCACGGCATGCTCTTGCACAAATGTCTTGACGACACCAAGTCTTTGTCGTCAATGGACAATGTGGAGTCGATGAAATTAATCTCAAGGTACGTCAAAGTACAAGTGCATTCGTTGGCGTTGATTCGCTTACTAAGAATCGTTGTTCCTTGATTCCTATTACCTTTTCGCTCTCTACTCGTAGCACGCATTCCCAGCTGAAAGTATTTTTTGAGGATGACACAATGATGGAAAAACTATCCGGAAAGGGATGGAGCGTGGAATCGCGGCTATATCTGGGCTTTGGACGACAAAGAACATCCTGGGAGTCTAAAGACGACTAATTAATTACAAGAATATGCAGTTATATCTAGCACACGTCTAATAATTCAGTTTAGATTAAAGCATGTGTGTATGCTTACTCAAAGTGGGTTCGGTGCGCTGCCAACAATTCTACACAATTTTTGTTGTGGTTGTTGCTAGTGTCGGTGTGGAGTCTAAGCTAGTACTGGGTACCACCCTATCACCGGTGTTGTTGTTCTGTATGTACTTGGGAGATGTGGTCGTTGATCCAGTGGATTCGGTAGGTGATTCTTGAGGCTGGGTAGGATATACTAGCACAGAATCATCGGCTTCTTCGGGAGTCAGCGGGAAAACATTGTTGACAAAGCGCTTTCGAGGTGAAGGTGATTTGGAAGCTTCTCTCCTTTTTGCGGGATGATTTTTCGTTTCTTTTTGGGGCTCACCCTCTAGATCCATGTTCTTTTGTTCGGCATGTGTCAACTCTTCCATTACTGTGTGGAATCTCTTTTTCTTGATTGCGAGAACTACCAGCACCAACGCTGTTCCACTCAAAAGCAATAAGGATACAAGGATGGCCATCCAAAACCAGAAGGGCATTTCATAGTCGGATGTTTGTTGTGGCACTGCGATTTTATCGATATTATTAGGATCGTCGCTGCGGGTGGGCAAGGCATCATCATCCAAGATTTTAATAAAGGACAAGTCTTCAAAGTAATCATTCAAGGCCGTAAAGTGCCCTTTCTGTTTCAAAGTCTCGACAAATGTTTTGCGTGTATTGTCCATCATGGAATGGAGAGTGTCGTGAAATATTTCTTCTTGACAGGTAAGTCCAGCACACGTGGCTTGCACATAGAGATCTAGACGAAGAATCTTCTCACTATCGGAAGAATTCTCGTTGCTTCGTAGGTTCAATTTTCTTTTTCGCTGGTGATCTGGTGCATCCATCATGGCATTGAGAAAGACTTGCATGTCCGTCAAGTTAAATGTCGGATCCTTGTGGCTTGCCAGTGCATTCTGGTAATCCTTGAAAAATGCCTTTCGGAGAATGGTTTCCTCGTCTTCTCCTAAACGTGTCTTAACGTTGTAGAATTCCAATTGGACGGTTGTTCCAACACGTAGAGGGGAACGAAGCTGAACTTGAATGTAGGGAAAAGGCTGATTGTCGAGATTAAAAGCGTGAAAAAATTGGTCGACGTAGTCAATAGTGGTCTCTTCTAGGAATCTTGTATCAAAGACATCCGTGTTGTTGGTATTGTTGGCGAGAGTATACCCAAGTGCCACCTCCGAGTGGACAATCAGGCAACTGTAACCCTCCAGTTGAGGAAAATCTTCCTCACAAGTACCGTCTACTCTTCTCCAAGTAATACGATCGACAGTGATATCAAGATTTTGGCTCGCGGAACTGTTGGAAAATGCTTCGTCTAAAGCTTCTTTGGTCCGTTCCTGAAACTTTTGCATAGTTACCGTTTCCGTCTTACTTTTATGCTGGAGCGTCTGTAGCCAATATTGAAATTCGACCACTTTGGATAGCTTGCTTGGATCATTATCATCATTACGCTTAGTTTCTCGAAAGAAAGAATCCTCTGGATCAATAATGTTGAACTGTGCGGCATTAGTGATCAAGTGTCGTTGAAAGAGGAGAAGGACTGCCAGTACTGCCTGTTGATGGGTCCAGGTTAGGATTTTCATCTTATTTCTACTACTCCGGTAGAGGCAAAATCATAAAAGCTTTGATTGCAAATGACAGTCTGTTAGGTCAGTATGGTATGGTAGCCATACATGGAACTTCTGTGGTTAAGTGGCTGGGAGTTGTTGTTGCTCTTTTTGTTCTTTTTTGGCGAGACTCATTGTTATGTATATTGTTGTTTACGTTGTGGTTGTTGTTGGGTCAGGAAGTGAGTGATTTGGTCAAGCCACCCTGCGCGTTTCCCATAACTTGAAGCCACCGGGGGTGTATGCCCTCAACGATTTGGACGCACACTCGCTCGTTCGGAAATTGAGTGGTGCGTGCATGCAGGAGAAGAAGATTGAAGAACAGTGCAGGTGACAAGAAGAAACAAATGGAGCTCACAATGTCAAAATTTATGGGTGTTGCAGCATAGCAGAGGAGCAAAGTAAAACGATCACATAAGCACTAGTAGACCATTTTAAACACAACCAAGGTAGGTTCCTAGCAACACGAGGCTTGCGGACGCACTGGCGAAGTCGCATTTAGCTAAAATTAGCTATTTAGCTTGTGCTTGTGTTTTTTGTGGAGGGACCACCTTTTCCACTGGTTGAGGGAAAACAGATCGGTGGTTAAACTGTGAAGGAAGTCCATGGCGGATGTGACAGCGGAGGTTCTGAAGCAGTGGGGAATTAGGGAAATTTGGATGGTGGAATGACAAAAAACGGTCGAAAATGGATGGCGCAGTGTTTGGTGCAAAAAGGAGTGCTGTAGAACTTGGCACTGACCCTGTGCACCCCTTTGCCCGTCCGTCTAAATTCACAGGAATTTTTGTAGCAAAAAGCGGTCACAGTTCTGTTGTTAGCATCCAAAGAGGTTTGTTGACAACGGTTGTGAAAGGAATTTGGAGCGCGTGAAGGGTCCCAGTCAGCATTTTTGTTCTGAGGGTGACACAACTGTGTGGGCACCTGCAGCAACCCCAACCCTAAACAAGAAGGAGCGGACCAGCTCATCACGACCGGCACACTTGATTTGGTCTTGGTGTCAAAAGGGACATCCTGGAAGTGTGTGAAAGCCCTGCGAATCACTGTGGGATCCATTGCGCAGTTCAGCTACGCACCATTTGGACTCTTCTGCGCAGTTTTGACACGCAGCACTTGTTGCCGCACACCACAACGCCATGAGCAACAACAACCGTGGTGATGCGCAGGCCCGCGTCGCAAGAGCATCCATCCAAGGAGCAGGAGCAGGAAATCTGTGGCACAGGGCAGACGTCATTGCAGCTGCGGATGTGGAGATAGGGAGGATGCCTGTGACCCCAGGCAAGGACATGCGCGAAAGCGAAGAGAATTTTCCGGAAGTGCTGAACGAAGACGGAGAGCCGGGCCTGGTGAATGGAGGAAAGCACTACCCGCACAAGCACTATGAGTTCAGTGGCACGACCGTTTCTCCAGAGGACTGTGCGAAAGCCGTTCTGGGCAAGGAAATTTACAGGAGCGACCCCGTTCAAAACAGCAAGCATCTTAAACAGCTCGACGTGGTTCAGGAGGCGCACGCAAATTGCTTGGGAAAGATGCAAGCCAAATTGGATCCAATTGGGTTCAAGAAGGTGGAAAAGGGTCCGGCAAGAGGTGGCAAAGCAGTCGTGGAGTGCATCAAGAAGTGCATTCAGGAAGGAAAAGACGAGAAGGAAAGGAGCGCCAGAAAAGAAACTGCGGGCGTTTTCAGAGAACAGGCCTGGTCGAGGCTCAGGAGGAAGAAGAAGGACAATGAGGCCGAGTGGTTCAAGCTGCCAGTGACTTCAGACTATGCTGTGTGCAGCGCCTGTTGCGAAAAGAGCAGCCTGGAGCCCGAGAAGTTCAGTTGTTCCAAGGTTCTTGAGCATGACGTTGTCATTGTTGAAGATGAGACCACCACCCAAGTTTGCATGAGACCCACAAGACTGTTCCCCCATCCGCGAAACTGCAACTGCGGGGTCGGGCCAACTTTGGAAAAGGACGAATTTGATTTGCCCAGAGGAAGCGGATGGATGGTGGTGAAGTTCCCTTGCGATGACATCATTGGCACGGCCCTGGACGGTTTTGCGGAGCGGCATGAGAGCTGGACACCAGAGTGTCCCTTGCCGCCGGGAAGGAGGATCGAGTTCAGGAGCCTGGCCGAGAAGACGCACGCGGCGTGCACAAAGGAAGACAGGAAGCATGTGGGGATTCCCACTGTGGATTCGTGGCATGCGGATTGCATGTGCCGTGTCTCGGAACTCCGGGACGCGTCAATCAGGGTGCTGATGCACAACATGATGAAGCAGAACAACGTTCATGAGTTCACGGTGGACGCAGCGAAAGCAACGCTCCCCCATCCCGATCGGCCGGGTCTGGAGTTGGATGAGATCGACAAGATGATGGTGCAGCTGGCTCTCATTGTTGGTGGATTCCCCTGCCTTCCCAAAGGCAAGACCTATCAAGACGTCATTGATGGCAAGGTGAGCACGAAAGGCTTCACAGCATCGCAGCCGCCCCACACTGACATGACCTCGGACAAGCAGGGAGACAAGCTGTGCGGCGCGAGCGAGAACCCAAAGCTGAAGGGCATGAAAAAGCCGCAAAGTTTTGTCATTCCAGGACAGGACTATCGTGACATCATGCTTCATGACCGCAATGGAAAGTGGATCCGGGTGAGGATCAAGAAGGGCCAGACTTTGTTTTTCGATGCCGATGTCATCCATGCGGGTGCCAATTACGAAGCTGAGGACAGGAAGATGCTCCATTGGGCCATTCATGGGTACGTTGAGTCCTTGAAGCACCCGTGGAAATCAGACTACCCCGATCTGGGGGAACATGCGTACTCCACGGAGGCAGGAGTTGACCACGTGGATCGGCTCAGCATGGAAGCACAAGGAATTGTGTTTGACACGCTGCAGGACCGCCTGTTGAGGTACTGCAAGTGTGTGGAGGAGTCCAAGAAGTCATTGCCCGTGTTGAAGGAATGGATGGAGTCCCTTGGAAAGGAGTTGCTCAAAAGGGCGGCCTCCTTTTCCGGCAAGAAGGTGCCAAAGAAGACCCTGATGCATCGCAGAGAGGAAGACGAGGCGATGGAGGAAGAGGAAGAGGCAGTGGCGGTGGGTGGAGCCGAGGGCGACGAAAGCGATGAGCGGGCGGCTCGTTTGGAGCGTCGCTCGCGCAACAAGGTCAGTGACAATGGGGGGAAGTGAACAGCATCAGTGGGTGTGGTGGAGAAGTTGAAGGCTTGGATAAGAGGTAATAATCAAAGGATTTGTGCTCTCTTTTGTTTTCTTGTTTAACAACTAGGTTAGTGACACGGGCTGTCGAAGCCCTGCATTGTCGGAGACATACTAAACAGCAAAGAGTGACTGATTTGTAGTAAATTATTGGAATTGTTTCTAAGGAGACAGAGGAAGATGACATGGAAAAAGAAGCTGAAGTGAGGAGGGCGGAGACAATGGACCGCCAGCTAGAACAAGCACTGTTTGCGTGCACTGTGTTTGAAAAGACGTCTCGCAATTCAGCAAAGCAGAGGGCTGTGGTTGGTGCAGCAATTTTTGGCAACGAAGAAGAGGGGTGTGCCAGTGCATGGGTGGAAAAAGAACAGGAGGCACAGAAGGTGCAGGAGAAAACGTTTTCCTGTTTTTTGAAGGTGCGTCGGCATTGGGAGGGAACGGAGGAACAGAAGGGGGAATGGGCCAATTTGTGTCTTACTTTTGTTGCTGTGCCGTGCATGCTTGTGGTTGGAAAGAAAAATGTGGAGGGCAGTGAGGAGGAAGTCTTCCAGAAAGGAGAATGGAAAGAAAAAACCACATTCTTTTTGGGTTCAGCAGGACACATCCCCGCGCTTCCGGCCGTGGATGCCGACAAGGAGCCTGGCAAGAAGAGGAAGGTTGAAGCACATGTTGTGGAAGGGAGCGAGCACATGGCAATTGTGGATCATGTGGACGGAATCCGAGTCACCTTCCAGGAACAACACGATCTCTTCATCCGCCTTCCCCGGGGTGTCAGTTTGGGGGAGGGCATGCTGGGCAAGAAAGGCCCCGGTGACCACTTTCTCAAGCAGCTGTGCGGAGTTTTGAAGATGGTGGAGGACAGGACGAGCAAATCGGATAGCAGGGTTGACACGGAAGGCTCCCGGATTGCTGTTCTGGATGGAGAAGGTTCCCGTTATGTTCATCTTGGGACGACAGCGGAAAGGTTTGTGCGAGAGGGAAAGAAAACAAAGTCATCCATGAAGAATCTGCAAGACAAAGAGAACAGGAAGGAGCTCGAGATTTTTAGCACCTGGGTGAACCGCATGCAGGACACGGTTGTTGATTATTTCCCTTCTTGGTTGAAGAAGATCGTGGAAGCATTCAATGAAAAGATTGAGCAGCCAGGGCTCGCCCTGTCTCATGAGAGCTCCGACAAGGTCTGGCCCGCCATGGTTTCAGGAAGGAACGTGTTCCTGAACCTGCACACGGACGATGATTTCATCTGGTCGTTGGTCACGGTGGTTTCGGAACACGAGCCAACTCTTGATTCTCCCATTGTGTGTTACTTTTGCTTTCCGACCATTGGAATGGCTGTGCCTCTGAGGAACGGCGACATGCTGTTGTTCAATCCCAAGGTGCCCCATTGTGTGTCTTCCAGGTGCAATGGAAGCATGGATTCTTTCTGCATTTCTTTTTACATGAACAGCAAGCTTGGTGGTGGCAATGACAACAGCCAGGAGATCTCTTCCAAAGAGATGAAGGACCAGGCTGCGGTCCTGAAGAAGAAGAAGTTGCTAAAGAGGAAGTCAAGAGGGGGTGCCAGAAAGTGAGTGGAAGGTGTGCGTATTTCTACTACGCAGATGACTCTACCGGAGGGAGATTGGACAGATGGAGGATGCTGGGGAGAGGGAATCCAGTTGAAAGGACAAAATCTAAGCAAAGGAAGTGCAGATTGGACAAGAAAGAAGATGATGGTGGAGGTAAAAATTCAAGTTAATGTAATTAGTGAAAAACTAAAGTGAATTCGCAAGAGCAAGCAGGGGCTGTGTAATTGGTGCATGCTTTTTTTTGTTTTTTTTTTTGGGGGGGGGGGTTTGGAGGGAAAACAAAGTGAAAGATGAAGCAATTTTTTTTTTTTTTGTGTGTCTTCTTGGGTTGATTGTCTGTGACATTGAAATGCAGGAAACAGGAATGGTGTTGTGCAAACATGAACCTTCACCAAGGACTGACTTACTCAGTGGAACCATCAGGCTGATCTTCAGGACCAAGGTCCAGAGGCTGGATTTCCAGGGCCTCTTCCAGCTCCTTGCTGGTGGTGGTGTTGGGATTGAGAATGCTGTGGCAGACCTCTCGGGCCTTTGGGAGCAGGCTGCTGTCAAAGAAGGGTTCGAGCAGTTCATTGTCTGGATCAGCAAGGTCGGTGTAACTCCTCTCCATCTTGGTTTCGGGGTCCCAATAAAGCTTGGCAATCAAGGACAAGCAGTCCCTTATGGTGAGGAAATCGGACAGCATGGGGAGTTCTGCTGGGTCAGAAGGGGTGATGTCTCCCCCGTACTCCAACTCGATTGGTTTGTCGTCAAATCCACGGTAGGCGCTGGGATAGTGGGTCTGCTGAAAGTTTGGATTGTTGTTGATGTTGCAGACGTTCTTGCACATGCGAGCTCGGTTGGCCTTGGTGTTGTTGCGCTCTCCAGGGCAGCTCACAATGACCACGTGCCTGGGATTGTATTTCGATTTGGAATTGGGTGGCTTCGGATCTTCCAGGTAGTGCTCTGGATCATCTGGATCACGCTTCCATGTGACGTGGTGGATGTTGCACTTGTGGACTATGAAGTCTTCGTGCTCAGGGTCAATGCAGAACTTGCGCAACGGTGCAAGGAAAGCAGCCTTGTTGTCGTAGCTGTAGGTCAAACCCACCATGTCACCGGATGCGACTGCTGTGGAATAGATTCTGTGGTTTCTGTTGGTAATGCGGGGAGGGCGGGACGCCAGGGCACCTGTGTTAGGTTGTTACAAAATTTTCCTACTTCTATTCTCACACCACTGGAGAAGGTTAACACCGAAAGAGTCATTAGGACTCTTTGGAATGAGAGAATAAACCAGTGCATTACTGTTACAGTTTGTAGCCTAAACCCCCTACCAAAGTAAATGCAAGGAAACACTGCCAATCATCTTTAACAGCAAATTGATTGAAGGCCACCAGGATGATACAAACAAGGACTATTCAACAATGGATATTTGGAGGCTCCTCAACATCAAAATGGGCATACGGGCAGGCGAGTGTTGTCAACAACACAAAGACGAGGCATGCCCAAATGTCGCCATGGCAAACAAATCCCTGACGGTGTGGATTGACAAGGAGAAACTAGCATGTTTTGGTAAACAGGTGTTGTGCAACAAGGCATTTGCGAGGACGGGGAAAACAGACAAAGACAAAAGCACCTGGACATGTAAAGACTTCTGGAAAGAACGGGAAAAAATTCCTGAAGCAGCAGTGGAACACATACACTGGGAAGCTCTCAAAAAAGCTCTGGCTAACTCCCCCCAAGGAAAGCAATGGAGGATACCAAAACACTGGACAGGCCAATGCGGAGTGGGACAGATGCTACAAAGGCGTAAACACCAAGAACACAGTTTATGCCCAAGATGCGGAGAAGCAGACAAAACAACCAAGCATGTCATTCAGTGCCAAGCGGCTGACACACGACAACGACGGAAAACGGAAATAAAAACATTGAGACAATGGTTTGTTACGACCGCCACCAAACCAGAACTGCAATACGCTATCTTTCAAAGATTAGAAGAATGGCATGATAACAAACCACACCGACCAATGCACATCACAAACAGACTACTCCGTGAAGCAGTACAGCAACAAGATCTAATTGGATGGTGGTCCTCTCTCCAGGGACAAATATCACAGAAATTTGAACGCATAATGGAAGAGCACTATAAACAGATCCTTACACGGAAAAAACACAACAAATGGACTCGAACACTAATCCAACAAATATGGGAACTACAACGCCAACTGTGGGAGCACCGCAACAATGTTGAACACACCCAGATGACCCCAGCCAAGCAACAACAACTGGACATAATGATGGCTAGAGCAAGAGATGAACTACAGGTAGGCTGCACAGATGTACAATGCCAAGATTGCTACTTATTTGCCAAACCAGAATCAAAATTATCAATGACCTTAACAGACCTAGCCCTTTGGCTAAAAGAGGTGCAGTTAGCAAGAAGAACCGTGGATGACGTCAGAATCCGTAAACGTGAACAGGTGGCGCGCTCGTGCGCAGTGATGCACGCATGGCTCTCCTCACACAACCCCACAACATCCTCTAACAACACATGCACAGCAACCACAGCAACCACAGTAACGGCTGACTCCCATGCTGAACAGTAAGGGAATGGACATGCCAAGACTCAATTCCCGAATCGCCGAGAAAACACGCCCGTTAACGAGAGCCCAACGACTACATAGTGCACAACACAGTAGAACCTACGCAACATCTAACGACAAAAAACTCAATCCCACATCCACCATGATAACTCCACAAAGAAGCCGTGAACAACAACGAAGAAACATCACTTGCTCACAAAACTCCTTGTTAGGCAAATCAGTGCTTACTTTGTTTTATTCTCTACTTCGCTGTTATTCTCATCTCGATTCCCTCTCCGAACATCTCCACAATGGCACCCTTCACTAACGTGACGATGTGCCACATACCCTACCATGACTCTCCACCATGCAACCGTGCAGCCTATGCACCAGGTCAGCCCACACTGTGGGCAGGCGATCCCATCCCCATCATGCTGACCTTGGCACAGCTATGCAGCAACCGCAGAGTTCCGGACATGGACGCCTTTTCTCGATTACAGCTGGAAGAGGACACCGGAAAAATATTTTATGCCCCCGCAGATGTTCCAACCCCGTTGTTGACGAAAGAGTGCCAACGCAACTGGCTCGGAGCAGCAATTCAACCAACGCCCAACGTCTCCCCAACATGGCGCCGCTACGACAAAGCAATTCCCTTCATGACAGCTCATGCTACTGGAACCCAGGAATTCCAAACATTACTCCCAGCGAACATTGTCAAGAAAGGCCGCAACCGATGCTCCCCACCCAACGGAATGGTTGTCACCAACGATGTCAATACGACAGGCCCCAACCACAGCTTAGGCTGTATGATAAGTCTACTGGTAAGCACTTTACTTGGCACCGCGGCGGGAACTTCCACAACCGGACGTACACTCATCATGTACCAAATGCAAATACCCAAAAAACAAGATGAAGTCAACAACAGCAAGATCAGAGCATTGTCGGACACATTGGAAATTGCTTAGGAAGGAACTTACAACCTCCCACAAGGAACAACCAATGTTGGGATCACAATCACCTTGACATGGGTGATCAATAAGCCAAAATCGGGACTGTTCGAACGGTACCAGCAACAACCCTATCTGCGAATTGCTATTTCATTTGCCTTACATAGACAAATGATCCAAGCTCCCGAATCGATGGTATGGCACAGGGCATATCACAAACTAATGCAATACCAGCTCATGTGCCCTGTTCAGGAAGAATTCGGAATGGACCGCAATCCGGTCCCTTACTTTGCAGGCATCATGCCAAGACATGAAGCTACCCTCGACGACAAAAATCAATTTGGAGCAGTCACCAAAGAAACCAGACTCCGACTCCAAAGTTTCTAGGCGGAGCAACTCTTAGGACAAAGAGGAACTACAGCTGACCAGTTGATGGGCATTCCCATTGCCTGGATCAGATGCGCAAGAAACTTGCAGACATTACAAGTGACGGCAAGAGCGGCACTACAGGCAGCAAACCCCCCTCCCATCACAGTTGCGCACATGCCAACCAACACGACAGGTACATCGGACAACGATGACGAGCCACAGCGCCTCCTCGATCCAGAAGGGGATCTTGACTATCAAGCAGTGCAGCACTGGATCAAGCTCCAGCAGCTTCAAGAAGAGCCCAACAGAAAACAAGCCACCAAAGACACGACAAGCGCACCCGTGGACGAGGTCACGCTCGAGCAACTCGAGGACTTCGAGGCACATCTTAGCAGCAGATTAGACCAGCAGCAAAGTGAACTTCAGAGACTTCAATCAGAGGCCAACAAAAAACCAGCTGCCACAAAGGACAAGCTCAATGAAGACGGCTACAACAAGATGCCAGCAGTCGACCACCAACAAGCAGCCAACCCTCATCCGAGCAATCACCACACCATACCCTCTGAAGGGATGACGGGCACATCCCACACCAAAGATGCGCCAACATGGCTCCGCTGAAATAAAGCCAAGGTCTCACTCGATGGAGTAGTTCATGCAGACCACCCAGTCCCACTCCACGTGCAACAATAGATGGAGAACAAGCGACGCAACGCAGCAGCGCTCCGACAACTCACTGCAAGATCCCGTCAGCAAGCCAAGGCGCGAGCGTCTACGGCAACTAAAACAGGTCCATCCATCACCATCATGCCCACGCTAACCCACAGCGTAAGAGCCACCAACGCCACCAACCAAGAAGAAGGCAAACAAAAACTTTCGTATTCTTAGAAGAAAACAACACCGTAGAAACCTACGGCAAGTTTTGTACCAGAAAAGCAAGTGAGAATCG
>ENA-ORBV01003464-ORBV01003464.1-microbial-mat-metagenome-genome-assembly--contig:-NODE-3464-length-31532-cov-6.197330_pt1 | contig 31532 bp, 23 predicted proteins | sample MGYA00237777_ERZ505514 | MGnify/ENA primary metagenome ERZ505514 (study PRJEB26160, sample SAMN06269048) | microbial mat metagenome | isolation source: Oligotrophic lake microbial mat | place... | reverse complement strand
GTACTATATCGTCCATGGTGGTTGCCAACTCAATGGCTTCGGAAATTTCTCCTCCCTGACTGAGTGCCTGGATAGATTTCAAGGAATTCATATTGAAATCTCCCAAATCGTCTAATTGGTCCGAAATGGATCGACTCTTTTCAATGAGTAACGAGCTCTTCTTGTTGGCATCCATCACCAGGGTCTTGGTATGCGTCACAATATCCAAGCAATCCTTAATGCAGTCCTTGGCAAAGGCCAGTGCTGCCCACAAGGTACTGAGCCGAGTAGACATACTTTCAAACAGATCCACCATGAATTTGATCAATTTCCCGGCCGCTTCGGCTAGCTGCTTCATAAAACCGCTCAACTTTAAACAGTGCCACATATCTTTGACATCGGCAATCAATTTAAAAGTATCCTTCACATCTCCCTCGCTGATTGCTCGTGTATATGTTTGAACTTCATCCGAAAATCCTTTCATGGTGGTAAACATGGAATACGAAAGTTTTGCCTTGGCCGACAAGTGTTCAAACGCCTGCGTTCCAACCGTGAGTGCCGTGGCAATATTCAAATGTTTCAATGAATCGATACAAGTCTTGATATCATCCAAATCTTGATCCAACGTGGATAGTACTTCTCGTGTTCGTTCTTGTTCTTGTTGACTCTTCGTATCATCTTGACCCGCCGCCTTGTTGATAATGTCTTGAATGGGTTTGGGTACTGTTTCCATGGTTTCGTCCATAATGGTCATCATTCGTACTGACTTTTCCACACATTTCAAAGCAATATCGTCCATATCTTTGGCCAGCGCCATGGATTCACGCAATCGATCTCCGTCCATTAAATCTTTAATGGTTTCCAATGTTTCCACGTCCATTTTGGTGGTTGAAAATCCTTTTAAGGTGGACGTAATTTCCGATCCAAAATCAATCATTTCTTTACCACGCGTTTGTGTGGTTTGACACAATTCACTGGTTTCACTGGCCAATGTATAACACTCTTTCCCAGAGTCTTTGAGTTTGGAAACAGTTGTATAGCACTTGCCCGATTTGACCAAGTCTGTCCCGTCTTTGAGCAGGCCTGTGCCGGCATCGACAATGGCATCGGCGGCATTTTCAAAGGCATCTTCGACCTTGTCGACCGCATTATCGTAGGCGTGTTTTACCTTGTCTGCGGCTTTCTTCAATCTTTCCGGCATTCTTACTCTTATTAGTTGGAAACTTAGTTGCTAGTAGATTGCCAGGGACCGTGTTGTTTTGTTGCAGTATGGAAGAAATGGATTCATGCATGAAGAAGTAGTGAAGTGCTTTCGCTGGATCATTCGTTCGTTTTGATTATTATTCAACCGTGCCGACAAAGAGCGGAAGCAAAAAAAGATAACATGGTAAAAAAGCAAAAAGCAAAAACGTCATGCAAGATTCGCTCAACGGAAGGCCTGGTATCTTTTGTACTTTGTAGGTGGCGAGATCTAGTCCTAGCCCTATCGTTATCATTACCGTACGAGTACTACGTATCAAATCGAAGATTTTCGAAAAGCGATGTGATCATGACAGCAACCAACACGAGAAGCTAAGAAGCCCAACCAATGAAATAACAACATACCCTTCAACTAACTTTCAACCTGCACATCCTTGAATCTGCGAATCGACTGACTCTTCTTGTGCTGTCCATTCCACAAAAGATCTACCCACTGACTATACTAATAGTAGTCTACTGATTTTAAAAGTAGCAACAGGAAACCATGCCTGATTTAATGTTGGATCGATTAAAGGCCAATGCTGCGACGCATGCCTCCAAACGAGCCATTGCCTTTCTTGCACCAGCCAAGAATGGTGGAAAATTGGAACGAGAGTTGACTTATGCACAAGTGGAGGCGGACACAACAGCGATGGCATGCCTACTATTGGAAAAGGGGTTGAAACAAGGTGACAGGTATGTTTATATCCTGCTAGTAGTGTAAAAGTGTACTTCGTTGGGTGTGATTTGCCGTGAATTTTATTGGATGTAACCAATGACATCTCACCAAACACTTTTTCATTCCTATATTATGATGATGGTTCACCATCCATCCATCACATAAACAGAGCACTCTTGGTCTTCCCACCATCCTTGGATTTCATGCTGGCCTTTCTGGCCTGTCTCAAAGCGGGGGTGATTGCTGTTCCTGTCTTTCCACCCAATCCAGCCCGCAAAGACACGTTGCTCATGTTTTCGAGAATTACCGAAAGCAGTGGTGCCAAATTTGCCTTGACGAGTCAAGAATACAACCACTTGAAAAAATTGGCAGGCGTCAAGGATGTCTTTACCAAATTCATGACGACACGACAACAACCAAATGCAGCGGCTATTTGGCCCGAACAATTGGAATGGATCATTACCGATAACAGCAACAATAGCAAAGGAACCTCTCCATCATCCTTGGCCACGCCCAAAAAGTCGGATGTGGCTTTTTTACAATACACCAGTGGATCTACCAGTGAACCAAAAGGAGTTATGATCACTCACGGAAATTTAGGCCATAATCTGACCATTATTACCAATGAATTGCAAGCCAAAGACGATACAGTGGTGGTTTCGTGGTTGCCACAATATCATGATATGGGATTGATTGGATCGTATTTGGGTGTCTTGTATTGTGGTGGTAGTGGGTATTATATAAGCCCATTGACGTTTTTGCAACGACCCATGATTTGGATGGAAGCCATCTCCAATCACCAAGCGACACATTTACAAGCTCCCAATTTCGCCTTCAAATTGGTGGCCCGCAAATTTGATGCCTCCCAATACACGAAAAGCACACTCCAACTAGCATCGGTTCGGCACGTCATTAATGCCGCCGAGCCAGTCGATGAAGACAGTATGGAAACATTTTACAAGGCCTTTACACCCTTTGGTTTTCCTCGTGTGATTTATCCAACGTACGGATTGGCCGAACATACCGTATTTGTTTGTTCGGGGGGAACCCAACGATTAAGTGTGAACAAGCAAGAGTTGGAAGTCAATGGTAAAGTCGTTCTAGTAGCAGCGGAAACCAGTAATAATATCAACAAGGATGACGACACGGTATCAAGAATGATCGGGTGTGGATACCCAGAGCGACAAGGTGTGGATGTGCGGATTGTGGAAACGGAGCATCGCAAGCAAGTGGGCGATGACGTTGTCGGTGAAATCTGGGTCCATTCCGAGAGCAAAGCAGCGGGATATTTCGGAAAAGAAAAGGAATCCAAAGAGGACTTCCATGCAACGCTCGCTGCCGACGGTTCTGGAAGTGAATACCTCCGAACGGGTGATTTAGGATTTTTGCACAAGGGAGAATTGTTCATTTGCGGGCGCTTGAAAGATTTGATCATTGTTGGAGGGCGCAACTATTACCCTCAAGATATTGAAGCCACCGCTGAAGCCGCAGGAAACGACCTGGTTCGTTTAGGATGCTCCGCGGCATTTACGATTGACCCAACACACCAAGGAGGCGAAGAAGTAGCACTTGTCATGGAGCTCAAGGAGGTTCCATCCAGCCAAAGCGAAATTGATAAAGTTTGCATGTCTCTAGCCAATTCCATCAAGGGTGCCATCAACGCTGAGCAGTCGCTCGGCATTGCCACAATTGTGTTTTTGAAACCAAGAACAGTGCCCAAAACAAGTAGTGGCAAAATTGCTCGCGCTTGGTGTCGGAAAGGTTTCTTGGGTGGCACACTGTCAATGGTGTACAAGAAAGCATTCAAGAACATGGCTTCCCTGGAGATTGAAGGAAATGGAACACCCGGAGCAAGCAATGGACAGGACCAGGGACATCAACAGGTGTCACTGACAAAAGACAAAATTGAAGAACTACGGGCCATGGACAAAAAAGATATAGTAGCCAAGCTGGTAGTGGATGTGAATAAAATGGGCGGATCCCTCGATCCTAGTTCAGGTACCAATAACGATTCTCCCATCGTAACGTTCTTGGACAGTATGACCATCTCGCAGTTCAAGGGTCTTTTGGAGTCCCATTACGCGACAAAGCTTTCGGATGAATATTTATTTCGTGAAACGACAACCCTGAACAAATTGGCCGAAGTAGTCAAGCTGGGATATGCACCCGACGATGATGGGGGAAGTGGCGACGGTCCAGCTCGCGTGCCCGAGGGTGTTGGTACTCAAGGCAAGGCGGACGGGATTGCAGGAATGTTGGGATGCCCGCCAGGTGTCGTCTGTTGCGTAATATCATAGCATACTTTTTCGGAGGAGTGGAGGTGAAAGCATTCCAACCTACAACTTGCCTTTAGATAATAGAATGGCCGCTGTGTTAGTAAGTAGCCAAGGCACTATAATTTTAGCTAGAATAGCGGTTGTTCGAACTTACTTTGCACAGTAGAATAGCTAGATTTAGATAGAGATACTAAAACCTATTCCAACACACAATCATGATAATTAATAATTAATTAGCCCTAGCATAGGTCGCGCAGTGTTCCCACAGCCAGACAATAACGCGCTACCTGGTACCACACCGAAACAGCAAACATGACATCTTTGAATAGTAGGCCGATGAATGAATCAAAATAATTAATCAATTTGACGATGGCCCTTGCATCTCCATCCTGAATACGAACAACAACAATAACGAATACGTGTTGGTGGAGCTTTTGCGCTTTTGATTCCGGTTCCTCTTTGTTTCTAGTCTTTACCTGCTTGCTCATCCACCGAGGAGACCTGCTGCTACCTACCGACTTCAGTGGCATGCTCAAGAGTATCGAGATCAAGTCAGGCCAAACGAGTTTTTCCAAGAGTACTAACTATTGAAAGACGTTACAATGGCGGGGACCAAAAAGCGAGATCGATGGGAGAGCAGCTCCGAATCTTCGGATGACGAGTCCAACAAGAAAAAGAATGATGCCCATCCTAAACCATCTGCCAAAAAACAAACCACTGAATCAGCATCGGTCACTACTACAACCTCCAACAACAATACCAACCATCTACGAACCCACAATCCTTTGCTCAGTGGTTGTCGTTCCGTGTATGATACGTACGAACAAATCGATCGCGTCAGTGAAGGTACCTATGGCGTGGTGTGGAAAGCACGAGACTTGGCCACCGACGAAATTGTCGCACTCAAACAAATCAAATTTGAACCAGAAGTGGTCAAGGATGGATTTCCTGTCACGGCCTTGCGAGAATGCAGTGTCTTGCTCGCCATGTCGCACGAAAATGTCGTCACGGTGCGAGAAATGGTGGTGGGACATTCCTTTGATAAAGTATTCATGGTGATGGAATTTATGGAATTTGATTTGCGCGAAGGAATCTCGCGGTTTACCGATGCGTTGGCGCAATCCGAATTGAAGGGGATATTGCATCAAATCATGGCCGGCATGGCGCATATGCATTCCAAGTGGTTGCTACATCGGGATATTAAGACATCCAATGTGTTGGTTCATCGATCGGGACGGGTTTGTTTGTGTGATTTTGGATTGGCACGACAATATCAAGAGCCACCCCAGGAACTCACGCAATTGGTCGTTACACTTTGGTACCGAGCACCAGAACTATTGTTTGGAGAAGCCAGATACGGACCTGCCATTGACATGTGGGCGATTGGGTGTGTTTTTGGGGAATTGATTTGCAAAGATGCCATTATGCAAGGACAAGGGGAACTAGATCAAATTGACAAGATATTTGAAATGGTGGGAGTTCCCAATGAAGAAAATTGGCCCTTGTTTGAACAACTTCCCAATGCCAAAATGTTTCGATGGAGAAAACGAAAGGAAAAGGATTTACTGGTGTATAAAAAGTTTCCAGTCAATGCACCCGTCTCGGCGACGCAAGCGTTTCTGGACGGCCATGGATTTGACCTGCTCACCAAGCTTTTAGCCTTGGACCCTAAAAAGCGGATTACGGCGGAAGATGCACTCAAGCATCCATACTTTCATGAAGGAGTGAAACCAAAGACTCCACGGTTCTTCTGTGAGTGATCGTTACAAGAATGGAAAGAACAACGGACGCCACTGACAAGCAAAGAGGGAATTCATCCTGGTAGAAGTTTCTCAGCTAGTCCATACCCACTTGTTATATTGGAAAAAATCGCCACTTTCTATCGCTTAGTCAATTGCTTGCGCAGGCTTGCTCAGATTGTGGCAACCCACTGAAACGGGCCGAAGGAATCTATCTACCTCATCGGTGCTAGGAGGGTAGATCTTTGGGGAATAGCAGAAGAACAGAATGAGACTCTAGGCAATGGCGCGGGGACATCGGCTTATTCATAAAGTCCATTTGGGAGACACACTTTAGATGGTTTATTACTTTATCTATCTATCCATCTGCCTTTTCGAAGAAACCAGGGACGACGTACATGAGTGGTGAGTAATCTTTAACTGAAATCAGAAGGTTCCGGCCAGTAAGAGGAATATGGGATGCAACATGTCGATTGTAGATGTCTGCGCGATTGCCGACGGCATGAACGGCATCACGGAACATTCGTTCAAACTTTGGTCCAAAAAGGCTGACCAAGGGAAGCTCATTGGCCAGTCGCTGGGAAATCCCATCGCTTTCCGCTGACAGCGTCGCCATAATCGACCAATACACAAAGGATGCAAACTGGGAATCCTCCTGACGAGTTGCAATGCAGAGATTGTCGTTGAATCTGTAATGTAAATGAAGAATAGACAAGAGAAAGAAGATTTTTGTCAGAAATAGATCATCCGAGATTTACAAGTGAGACTTGCTATTTTGTGGCATACCTATCATCATCACCATAACCTTCTGGGCGATAAAAGTACGGGGCTGTTAACGCGTAACCTATTCCAGTGCGGGGCTCGCGAAAATCATTTTGTGCCGTCCAAGTGGCCCCTGCAAAGACGTCAACTTTATCCTGTGCCAGTTTCTTGAATCCATCCGTTTCATCCAAAACCTCTACAAGGTCAACGAAGCCATACTCTCCATTGAACAGGCTCGCCGCAAGGGCGTAGCAGTAATCTACATCCATGCCTCTCAACGATGAAATCTCAGGATCATAAAAGGCAAACCCAGTACGGTTCGGCCTCACCGCGCACCTCAACAAGCCTCTCCGTAAGATCCGTTCGAGAGAGCCACCCTCCACTGGTCCTGGTCCACGGTGGAGAGTCGACTCCAAAGCCCGAGCTTTGATCAAGCCAGAAGTGCCATTGTTCAAGCGATTCCAACTTGTCGCACGTGGCACTACGGGCTCCCAATATGTTGCGTATATTTCTCCATAGTTACCGGAAGCTGCAAGGGCGTTTTGAAACATGTCCTTGTACTCTTCACCCGATCCAAATAGACTTTGAGGAACGAATGCTTCATTAGAAGCTTTCGCGATGCCCTTTTCTTCGGCGGCAAAAAGTGCCAGAAGTACACTGTTGACAAAGTCAATCCATTCCGAATCATCATCATCGAGGACCGCCATGGATAGACCATCTCTCGTGAATAAATTTCGCCCCACGGTGTATTCACCTTCATAACCAAACGCTCGGATAACCGGTTCCCCTGTTGTAATGCCTTGAATGGCCATGACATTGCAATCGCCTCTTGTAAAAGCCATATAGGCTTCCTGTAAATCTGGCACTGATAGAATGTTGCGCCCCGGCACTCGTCGGGCAAGAAACTCATGATAACTGAGTCCTTGGATAGAGCATATTCGAATGTCGCTGCACTCAAAGAAGGTTTTGATGTCGTCGTCGGCGCAGGCGGTGGCAAAAGGCAGCCCCGCAAATTTCAAACCATCGAACAAGTAGGGAATGGAATAGGAAAATCCCATGGAATTTGTGTCTTCAAATACATCACGCTCCACGGTTGGCGTTGGTTCCTGCATAATGATATCAGCAGTTCCATTGGCCAAATGTTCCAATCCATTGTCCAATGTCACTCCCACTAGCTCCAAAATATATTCGGGTCCAATCGCAGCCGCCGCAATGGCTCGACACTGCAATGGCGTAGCACAGAAAAGTAGGCGAGCAAGAGTTCGAGATTGAGAGACATACTAAACACACAACTTTAAAAAATGCAACTCGAAAACTGAAAAGCAAGATCGTACCAAAGCCACGGCGCCGTCCCCTGGTGGCAAGCCTTCCGGGATGGGTAAGCCCTGCTGTTTTCGTTCGTCGAGCATTCCATAAAAGGCAATTGACGTTGACAATATTCCACACTTCAGTGTTTGACGTTCTCGAAGACGTTGGAGCATGGGGAGAGGTGCTGCAGTTGGACTCATCGTAGGAGCGTCAGTCGACGATTCAGACGGCTCGGCACCGGATAATCTCGGGATCACGCCCACAAATACCTGGACGAATACGAAACAAAGTACCAAAAGGATAAAAATAACGATTCCCAACTTGGCATACCGATTGGAGTATATATGATTGAAGGGTTTCGCATGAAAAATTTCCATGGGTACTTCGTTGTTTTGCTGTTGCTGTTGTTCGATGTCGTCCGTTGGCACCAGCGTCGCCTCCACCAAGAGATCACACTGACTTGTTTCTGCTATGGATAATGCGCTGAAAGATCGCTGGTCCTCTTCTTCATCATCGCTGCTGCTACTGCTGTCAAGCGACAAATCACTGTCTGGGTCGAAAACTCCACTGAGGCGTCGAATGCTATTGCCGCAGACAGAAAAGGCTCCGGAGACCTGTGACCGTGAGTCAGCTAGGGCACTTCGTCGATCAGGGGCATCCTCAGTGTTATCGTTGATGATGAGCGACGTGAGCGACACGAGAGAGGCACCGCTACTCCTGAAGGAAGCAGCGCTACTTCTTATCGACGTCCGAGACAGCGCAAAGCTGGAATGCAACGTAGCTACCTCTTGAGAATCTTCGTCTCCCATACCAGTATGAGTACCTACTAGAAGCATGGTGTTGCCAACAGCACCTGCATCTGCAATGGAAACAGTAGCTTCATGGGTAGCTCTCTGTTTATGGGCTTCTTCAAGGATTCGCTTCATGCACGCATCTTCGTCCATTTTGTGTTCTTCCGAGGCCAGATGACTGCCTGCAACACCTGCATTTCTGACCACATGGCGATCTTCCTTGGTTGCGGCAGCACTAGCTTCATGTTCAGCTCTCTGTTTGTGGGCTTCTTGAAGGATTCTGCTCATACACTCATCCTCGTCTATTTTTTCTTCTTCTGCAGCGCCAGCATGGCTGCCCACGACACCTGTATTTCTGAACACCTGAGAACAATCTTCGTCTGTTGTTGTGGTAGCAGCAGTACTAGTAGCTTCGTGTTCAGCTCTCTGTTTCTGAGCTTCTCGAAGGATTTGTAATACACACTCTTCATTCTGTTCCATTTCTTCTGCTGAGGCAGAAGCGGTGTTGCTTGCTTCACCCCGCTCCTTTTGCCTGCGCTGCTGCATTCGATAAGCGTTTCGGTTTTGGTTCCTACTTTTGCTGCTCTTCACACTGCAGCAGTCCGGAACGCTTATGAATGACTCTGCAATTGGTGTTGGATCTGTCGGCTTCTTGTTAGGATTCAGGTGAGCCTTGGCGCTGTCCGTGCTGTGGGTCTTTGTCTCATGTTGTGGTTGTGGTTGCTCTTGTTGGTTCTGGATCTCGTCTTTCAATTGCTGCAGCTCTGACAAGGACGGCAATTGCAACAAGATATCCTTCAAACATAGCGTTAGGGAGTGTACGGCTTCTTCGACGGCTGGTGGTGATTCTGTGGGGCCCTGCAGCGTGCTCGTGGGAGATGGAGGATCTTTTCTCATGGAAGCCAGTTGCCGCCCGTGCCCGTCACTGCTGCCACCTTTTGTGATTTTGTTGGTGTGAACAAGTTGCCATGGAAGCACCAACAAAAGACCATTGGGCGCTTCCAAATGAAGGCCCTGAGGGGTCGCACGGAGATTTGCAAAAGCATCAGAAGAAGCAGTAGCATCTCCCAGCAAAGGTTGGTTCACTACCATCCAGCGGGCTCTGTAGGAAGGCATGTTGTTGCTGTTGGAGGAACAGACAGTATCAGAGTTGATGCAGTCCATGATGATGGGAATACAGTGGCTACTGGAGTTGAAAAAAAGTCGAGAATGGATTGCAGTGCGAGCCTTTTTGGTAACAAGAGCGGAAGGTGCTCGCGCTCGACCGGATGAGGCCTACTACAGTAGCGAGTAGCCAGTAGCTACTATAGCAAGGTGACGTGCTCCAAACGTACCGGTAAAGTGCTAAGTACAAGGTATTCATTCAGCACAAAGTATTCAAGCGCTACAATCGTACTATTAGCTAGTAGCAGATTCATTCAATCATCTTCATCTACGGCGAAATAATACTCCGTGTAATTATGATGACGTTTGCCTGGCTTTAGCTCCTTTTGCGAACTTGGAGACATGGAACCCTAAGTATGAAACATAAGAATGAATCATTCTGAGTCTTTTGATTCAATGATGTTGGGACAGTCTACCATACTGTACTTTCTAGTTACGTCTACTAGCTAGTGCATGTACTTACCGTCCACTGTACGAACTACAATTAAGTGCGGTTAAGTACTACTAGTACTTGCAAAGCCAGGCAGGTTTTTTGTTCGGTCGATGTACGTAGCAGCACAGAATGGAACCATTTCTTTTTTCCTACTACTATATTTGTAGTTCTAAAGTGAGGGCAAAAAAGCCAGAGGTTAAATAAAAGAGCTTGGTGAGTCAGCTACTTTACTTGATGAAATAGCGAGCTACCTAAATGAACCTAGACTAGTGACATTTTGTCATCGAAACTCACGTTTGATTCCTGAACTGATGTAGAGAAAACGAGATGGTAGTAAGAAGGAAATAGTGGGTATCATGTTCCAGTAGCTTGAGTAGTACAGGACACTATCAAAAAAGCAGAAGACGAATCACATACCACTATCGTAGGTCAGCAAGACTGAGGGAGGCTCCACAAAAATAATAAATGGTGGTTGGAAGCCAGAGGCTCAATGCGTCAATGTCAGTGGTACCGCTATCGTGGTTTCCTGGTTACTATGGTCGATGCGGTGCTGTAATATCTTGCCATGAATGAGTGTGCTGAACCGTTCGGCTTTAGTCGTTTTTCTTGTAGTAATGAGACGCTTGTGGTTGAGCACCCCATGGAAAATGCGACCGAATGAGATGCATGGCTGGAGTACTATATAGCAAGCTTGGTACAACTGAAGACTATTATCGATAAACATGTGTGGTATTATAGTACCTGACAGCTCGCCCAAGCACAAGTAGGGGTAGATAGATGTCCACTGACTACAACGGTATGCCCCGGTTGATCACGTCGAAAATCCTATCGAATAAAGGACTTCAATAGCACCTTGCTCGATATTTTGAACGAGTGCTAGTCCTCTTTACAAAGTGCGCTAATGATTCTCAGAAAAATTGCTTCTCGATCGATCATTTTACATTGGGGTACTCCTTCTCTGCAACCATGCCCGCCGTTTGTTCTCGAATTCACCATTTTTCGATTCATTACCAGCCATTCGATTCAAACCCACGAAGGGTGGCTTTCATTCTATCCATCTTTGCGAATTCGTATTCAAGGCTATCGTGATGAAAGGAAAGGATAGTTTGGACATTCTCTCTAGTTTTCTCCTCATTTGGTCTGGTTTGCTTTCGGATGGTAATATCTTTAAAAGTGCTATCGAAGTCATTGTTTTGGATGACGAAAAAATCATTAAAGCATGTTCCCGAGGCTTTATCAGGGCAATCTCAGTGTGCCAACTGCAGTAGTGTCCTTGAAAGTGCAAGATCTGTCGGAAGGGTAAGAAGACGGATAGGGTCTATTATTTCACTTACCTAGTAAGGCTTCACAGCCACAAGAAGCTCTGTAGTGCCCTTGCCCATCACCCCGACGCTTATTTTCCTCAAACAAAAGCCCTTTGGATTTGCAAACGTGCATCAGCCTGCCTCACAAGGGTCAGATTGTCAAGGCAGAAGAAGACGATGGTGGTAGTTATGACGAAGATTATGAATAGTCCGAAGGGACGACTTGTTAATGTCTGGCTACAGATCTGAACAGCATCAGGAACTTGGAGAAGGCTACAGAACCGTCGCTCGATGGATGATTGAGAATGACGGAACAAGCAAGCTATCTAGCTGTAGTAGCTACTACTAATGTAGCTATCCACGTAATTACATCGTGGTGGCGCGCTCAACTTAGCATTGTATACTGCCGAAATGTCGCAGTGTGGCAGGAACAAGTATCTAACAATCTCCGCTGTAGTGAAGTGGTTATCACTCTTGACTTTGAATCAAGCATCCGCGGTTCGAATCCGCGCAGCGGAATTTTTTATTGCATGTTACTTGATCTTAATTCTTCCTTTTTTTCCCAAGCGGTCATTTTGGCACACTTGCTCCATCTTTTTTCGCCTCTTTTTTTGCTGTTCTTTTTTGGTTTTCCTGCTTTTTGACGTGGGATGTTTTTCTTTTTTTCTTTTTTGTCATGGGATGTTTTGAGACTCTGCTCCAGTGAAGCAGTTGTCACTCTTGACTTTGAATCAAGCGTCCGCGGATCGAATTCGTGGAGCGGAATTTTTGTCGCACACTTGCTCTGATCTAATTTTTGCTGTTTTCACCAGGTGGCCTTTTTGGCACATTTGCTCCATTTTTTTCGCTTCTTTTTTTGCTGTTCTTTTTTGGTTTTCCTGCTTTTTGGCGTGCGATGTTTTTCTTTTTTTCTTTTTCGTCATCACGGATGTTTTGAGAACAGTTGCACACTTGCTCCATCATCATGACCACACATTTGATCCACAAATCTTTTGGATGATCTAGCTTTGTAATGGAGAAGCATCTGAATGTTTGTTTTGTTTTGTGTGCATGAAGAAAGCTGGGGTGTTTGCCCATGTCGTTGTCCTCGCTTTCCACAAGTCTGTCCTTCCCTCACATGCACAATTGTCCCATCGGCAGGTTGTGACAGCATGACCAAACGACTCTTGCATCTGACCAAGCTTGCCCATCGCAACCACAGTTATTAAAGGACTCTCGTGTCCACATTGAGTTCTCAAGATCACACACAACACAATCCGCCAGCTTTGTGTCTCGTGCTCAAACAGGAACCTTTCTTGTTGGAAAGTTTGCTCCAACAAATGATAAACTTCGTTCGTCATGCTCACTCCACAACAACCAATTTGGTCATGAAGTCAAAGACATCCGCGGTGCGTGCATGGGTCAAAAACACATGGCAGATCCCACCCTTGTTGCGACAGGGATTGCCAGCTCCAGTGCAACGATTGAGACGCTGAGTCCCAAGATCCATGTGTTCAAAGCATTTCATGAAAGTGTGTTCCACCATGTGCGCTTCAAAACCACACTTCGATCCACACTTGCATGTTGCTGCAGTCTTAAAACCCAACACATTTGTTGCTTGGTCCGGACTGACACGGCGCAATTTTCCATTGCTGGTCTTCCACTGGAGAACGGGTTGATTTTGCCTCCTTGGCAAAGCCAACAAAGAGATTCTTCTGGCCATCTGTTGTTGGACTTACAAAGTCCGGCACACAGAACAATTGTGCAGTTTTGGACAAGGTCACAGATGGCACTGTTGGGAAACTCCTCAGCATTCCAGGCGTGCAGAGCCAATGGTCAACACAGGCATCCTTTTCTCCTGGACCCATCTTGGTGTCGCCATTCTTGGCCAGCTCCTCATCCAATTCCCTGTGGTGCCTGGCACAAACTTGCTCTTTTCTCTTAGGTCCGCACGCCTTTTGCTGGGCAATGCCCTTTTTGGACTGCTTGTGTTTCTTCTGGTTCTTCTTTTTCTCCTTCATTCCATGCCACTTGTGCATGCGATGGGGGTTCTTTCATTTGCATCGAGCCTTTGATTCTAGGACATGAGGTTTCTGGTTCTTTTCCTGCATGGCTTCTTTGGAGTAACCATTGACATCTCCTTGCTCACGTGCAGCAAAGTCAGTTGCAGTTTTCTCAGGCTGATGTGCTCGTTAAAGGCGCTGGCGGATCGTGTTGCTAAGCCAATCTTGGCAATTGGCAGGGCACTTTCCATCCGCACCTTTGGGACATTTTGCCTGTTGGCCGGGCTTCAAGCATGGAAAGATTGTGTTTATGAGAGCAACACATTGGTTGCCCTCCACATTGCTATTTTGCTCTTCCTCCAGGAGATTGGTTGGGTGCTTCTGGACAATCCGATTGGAAGGAGGCAACTTTGTCAATGCCGGATCATTGATGGCTTCGAGTGCATCTTCTGGGGTCATTTTTGCTAGTTTCTTGTTGATGAAAAAATGACAGATGAATGAACAGCAACAGCATGTTGATGCACTGCGCTAAAAGCTACAGGCCTTTTGAGTTGTTTGCAAATGAAAATTATGAGCTCAGAAATGAACTGAACTCAATGCAATGTTTGAAAGAGGTTTGCCTCAAGATCTCTCCGCGTGATCCTCTCTCTGCTGAGATGAACGACACTTCTGCGTGAAGAATTGGCGTGCCATTTGTGCAGTTTGTTATGACTTGTTTTGCAACGATGGCTCGTGTTAAAACAATCCAGAACAAAACGTGTTCGATGCACATGCATCTTGATGCAACGGTCCAAATGACATAGCCGTTGCGATGCACAGGCCAGCGTCTCTGACGCTGGTTTGACACTCTTCTGAGCAATGTTCTTCACTGCTTGTGAATGACAGGGCTAGTGGCAACTGGTCCCATGCGCTGAGAAGCTCATCTTCCGTGAATGAGTCCCGCATGGGTCATGAGTCCCGGGTTCAGGTGATTGGCCCTAGCCTTATCGGGTAAATGGTGTGTTGCATCAGTGATTGTTCGCAAAAATAGCGACAGCACCAAACGACGGAGATTCACCAAAGCAACAACAGCACGGTGGAGGTTCTGCAAAAACAAAAACAAAGAACGGAAAACCATCAACAGTTGCGATGATGGAAGTTCTGCCAAAGCAAAAACAGCATGGTGGAGGTTCGACAAAAGCAACGACAGCATGGCAGAGGTTCGACCTCAGAACAACGCAATTTTGTCCACAGCAGAGAAAGAGAGAGCATGATGGAGTTTTGTCCACAACATCAAACATAGTCACAATTGCAGCCCAAATCACAAGTGATGCGCATCCGCGCCAAGCTCTTTGAACAGCTTGCTCTGCATCAATCTTTGCAAACAATTGGCCGGGCAACAGATGGTGGGCCGAGAAAACCATTCAATTGGCCAAAAGCGTTCCGTGTCTTGCTTCTGAACAATGACAAGACAAGATAACAAACTGTCAAAAAGTCAGATTCCACCTACCTTTTCTTGCATGACCTAGGGTTCTGTTGCTGTTTCTTGAGGATGCTTTTGCACACTCCTTTTTTGCCTTTTGTAATGATCTGTGCAAGAGAGGACTTCGACCTCACTGCGTGCTGAAATTGCAAGCAACGCACAGCTTTGTTTGAATCAACAGAGGTTTGAATTAGCTGAAGAAACAAAAAGATCCAATGCAGCAGTGGAACCTGCACTGTGCTGGATCGTGCGCCAAAAGGTAGGCCCGCATGAAATCGGCGCCAGCGGGATGAAGACAAAAATGCAGAAAGACCACTGGATTGTGCACAAACAGGTAGGCCACCATGAAATCAGTTCGAAAAACATTTGATGAGCATGGCATGTGGCATCTGATCAATTTGCTAAGCACCAGAACCCAAAAAGAATCTCCGTTGGCATCAATCAGCTATGCAATTAGCACTGAATGGATCTGCAGTTGGCAGGGTCGTTCAAATTCTGTGTTTCCCTCAAGTCACACCTCGAGTCACAGTTCCTGGGCATTCTGGGATGGCAGTTGCACAGTCGCTCAGATGTCTCACCTTTTTGTTTCTTAAAAATAGGTAAAATCTGGTCCCAAAGGTTAAGGAAGGGATGTTGATTCCATGACATGCATGCCATGCCATGCTAGCCAAATTGGAGCTAGCTGCTGCAGCTGGCAGTGCGTCCTGCTGGCATTCAGTGGGTGTCTGACGACCGCAACATGGCGATGTGATGTGCGACTAACAACAGGCTGCATTTGGGCTGTCTTTGGGTGGATGGCTTCTGAAGAAGGCAACCATGAGATGTTGCTATGAAGGGCAGCACCCCAAGCGCACCCACAAGATGCATGGAACCAGAGCAAAGAAGCGCATCCAGAAGAAGCCTCAAACGTCTGGCAAGGGCAAGGAGACTGTCAGAGACTGTGCTCTCTCGCGAAGTTCAGGGCAATTTGCTTGCGACTGGCAATGACCTGAGGATCAATTTCAATGGTGTCAACTTCCTGGTGGCAGTCCTTCTGCCCCACCTGTTTGCCGACCCGCATCTATCTGATTTTGCATCTTGGTGCCTAGCCATCACTGCTGCTATGGAGGGAAATGATGGCTGACATTCAAGTTGCCGCAGCAAAACCAGCTAGCTGGAGAAGCTAACTGGAAAGCAAAGAAATGGAGCTCTTTGATGTGGCAACAGAGCAAAGTTCAAAAAGGAGTGCACAAAAGCATCCTCAAATGACAGCAACAGATCCCTAGGTCACGCAAGAAAAGGCAGGGGAATCAGGCTTTTTGACAATTTGTTTTCTTGTCTTGTCAACGTTTCAGTTAGAAGCAAGACACGGAACGCTTTTTGCCAATTGAACAGTTTTTTTGACCGACCGTCTGTTGCCCGACCAATTGTTTGCAAAGATTGACACAGAGCAAACGGTTCGAAAAGCTTTGCATTGATGCACATCACTTGTGATTTGAGTTGCAATTGTCATGCGTTTGATGTTGTGGACGAAACTCCATCATGCTCTCTCTTTCTCTGCTGCGGGTGAAATTGCGTCCTCCTAAGGTCAAACCTCCGCTGTGCTGTCATTGCTCAAGTCAAACCTCCACCCTTGCTTTGGCCACGCATGCAATGCCGTTCGAATGGTTTGCAAAGACTGGAGCAAGCGGATCGGCTTCGAAGATTTTTGTGTCGGCGCACAATGCTTGTGAATTGAGCTGCAATTGTGGATCCGTCCGTCCTGTTCCCCACGCTTTGGACTGTCCACCAGGCTTTGGGCGAAACTCCATCATGCTCTCTCTTTTGGTGGTGCAGACAAAATTCATCCATCTGAAGTCAAACTGTCATCGATGCTATGGTCAAACCTCCATCGTTGCGAACCCAACAATTGCTACTCCACGACCATTATTTTTCCTGGTTGCAACTCTCGCAAAAAACCTTTGTCGTCATAACTTTTGTTTGCCCGAGTTTGCTGTTGTGAAACATGTTCCGTTGTGTCACTGTTTTTCCGAACAACCACTAAAATGCTGTTGTTGCTCATTCTTCTGTTATTCTTCCATCTACAAGAAACTAACAAAATGAGCCCGGAAGATGCACTTGAAGCTATCAATGATCCGGCATTGACAAAGTTGCCTCCTTCCAATCGGATTGTCCAGAAGTTCCTCGACAATCGCCCGGAGGATGAGCAAAACAACAATGTGGACGGCATCCAAGGTGTTGCTCTCATGGATGCAATCTTTCTGCACTTGAAGCCCAGCCAACAGGCAAAATGTGGCATTGGCATGGATGGAAAATGCCCTGCCAATTGCCAAAATTGGGTTAGCAACACGACCCATCCGCGCTGTCAAAGCGTGTGCCAACCTGAGAAAACTGCAACTGACTTTGTTGCACGTGAGCAAGGAGATGCCAATGGTTCCTCCAAAGAAGCACAACAGGAAAAGAACCAGAAACCCCATGTCCAGACGGAAAGGCTTGCCATGAAGGGTAGCACCCCAAGCGTGCCCACAAGATGCATGGAACCTAAGCAAAGAAGCACATCCAGAAGAAGTGTCAAACGTCTGAGAAGGGCCAGGAGACTGTCAGAAACTATGCTCTCTCGCGAAGCTTGGGGCAATTCTGCTTGCGAGTGGCAATAGCTTGCGGATCAACTCCAATGGTACCAACTTCCTGGCGGTAGTCCTTCTGCTCCATCTGTTTGCCGACGAGCATCTGCCTGATTTTGTATCTTGGGGCCTGGCCATCACTGCTGCTACGGAGGGAAATGATGGCTGGCGTTCAAGTTGCCGCAGCAAAATTAGCTAGCTAGTCAGACAGTAACTAGAAAGTAAAGAAATAGAGCTCTTTGATGTGGCAACGGAGCGAAGTCGAATCCCAATCCGAATCTTGTTGCCCCTTTACACTATAGCTAGAATTACATACATCATCATCATAATGATGATTATCATGAGGAGTACAATAATACATCCCACAAGGCTTCAATGATATCCCACGCAACAAGATCAGGTTGTCCTCCCCATTTTCCCATGCATTTGTGTCCATTGTGATACGTGTCTTGGTCGTCGTTCGCGTTGAAAGGCTGACAATCTCGTACCAGCTTACCCCCATTGGTACTACATTCTTTGTCCTCCAATAAATTAGGAGTATGGAATGACGATGATGATTTATCCGTGGTATTGTTGTTGCCGTCGTGCAGATTTGGAGATTGATATTGTCGGGCATAAACACTCCTTACGTTGGTCCGTCGTTCACCACCCAATTTTGGATCTTGTAGCTTTTGTATGAGTTTTAAATTTGGTTGATGAATTTTTTCGTTGCTTCGAGCCAACATGGAATGCCACACGACAGGTCCCGCGTAATGTGCTAACAAGTTGGAGAGGGATAATCCTCGATTGTAATTCTCTTGGCCTACGAGAGGTTTGTCGATCAGTTGCACTTGATGATGTGGAAATTGGAGTGCATACGCTTTCATCAACCGCCAGGTCGCGGCATTGCTAAATTTGCTTCGGTACAAATTAAAGGTTCCCAAAACCACGGCAGTCACATGGGGCGGGTCCAAACTTGGTATGTCGATGATTTCTTGTAAGTTTTGTTGCCATCGTGGACTGTACAAGGCAGGATGATTGACGAATAAGGAAATTTTTGTGCCACTGATCAGTGTATATTGTTGTGCCATGAGCCCCTTATCGGCATTGGGTTGCAAGAGCTTCATCGACGTAATATGATTATGATATTGACACAACAGGGCGCCCATGATTTGACGTGTATGTGAATTGCCCACTATCAAAATATGCGGTGGTGGTTGGGCGGGCGGGACAATGGTTGCTCTTTGTCCCCACCATTGTTGTGCCCGTATGGAAATATTGTGGTGACTGCTTTTTGCAATACAAAGGGAAATTGATACAATTGCATGTACTCCTCATACAGAGGTCCATTGCATTGGTATCGAAAATCTATTCCAATGTTCGCCAACACGGGTGAAGTGTCTGGAGTTAAACGTAGTTGTCCTTCTGGTGGTGGGGGTGGATGATCCAGACGGCATATTTTATAGGGTGCAGGTAAATCATATACACGACGATCTTCGTGGTTCTTCATGTCGTTGCTGTTATGGACGTCTTCTTTTTGTGCTTGGGATTGGCTCATTGGAAGATCATTGTCAATATTTGTAGCGTCGCCACTCGTAGTGCTAGCTTCCGTCCTAGTACTATTAGAACTGGAATCTTTGGACGATGAAATTTTCGTAGAAAGCGACTTCTTCGATGGGGCAGCCGCTGCGCCGGTGCTGTTTGTAGGTTGCTTCCTCGTGGGACTAGCACTAGCTTTACTTGTAATAATGCTCGAACCTGCCAAGAACTTGAGTAAATTCCGAGTGGCAAAGAGGCCAGCTTCATGGTAAGCAACCGCAAAATAAACCACCGCAACGCACACAAGGCAAGCCACTCGGCATCGAAGAGAGGGCATAGTGACAGGCCATTAGCTAGCTAGCTCTCGAGCTCCGTTGTAGGTGACTGACGGGCCTGCTTTAGCTGAGGTATCCGACTGAAGCAAGGCCAAGTTGGATTCGGAATTGCCCCACCGTGAGATTCAAAAATGCCTGACAGAGACGTTTCGGACGTGTCTTCTAATGTTTCAGCCTAGTAAGTGGTTGATCTGCTCTGGCCTCGAGTTGCACTTTCTCTTGCCAGTGTAGCAACGGAAGGCCTACTACTCTTTAGCTAAATGTCAACAGTATGTTTTGGTGTGGTTACGTACGAGTACATGATGTTGTCCTCGTTGTTGTCGTTGTTGCTGTTGGGACCCCCAATCAGATGCAAAATCGTAGTTCGGTTCCTCTAACTTCAACCTTAGGTTAGGGTTAGGTTCATTATTGAGTCACGCACGAATGGTGTCAAGTTGAGTCATTGATTGCACGAACACAAAACTCCACTCCAACAACCTCGTCATCATTCATCCATCAGCCAAGCGAGCCAACTTGTCATTCAGCCTGACAACGAACAAGTAAGAAGCTAACAAGAAATATCCAAACAGCGAGATTTTCTTGATTGATTGGGTTGGGCATTTGGTTGACACCACCATTCACAAAAGATAATTTAAATCTGCCGTCTGAGTTCCCAAACTTTTCCAAGAGCTGCAGTAGCACACCCGTTTTATTTTTCATAATTTTTTGATTGATTCTTTCATTCGATTGACTCATTCCATTGCTGCCAGAATCAAATCTTTGCTCTTGTATTCATCGCAGAAGAACCCATCTGTTCATCATGATGAGAATAATTCTTTCGGCTCGCCAATCTTTGGCGGTAAAGCCGATGGCCAATAATGTCCTTCGCCGCTGCAAGTCGTCCGTGGCAGCAGCGTCAACAGCCAGGGCTTCTTCGTTTGCTGAGGATCCTTCGGCAAAGGCGGCGACAGCCACGGTTTCGTTTCCGGCTTTGTTTTCTCCCTTGGATTTAGGACCCGACATTGGCGTTTTGGCCAATCGAGCGCTCATGGGCTCTATGCACACCGGTCTGGAGGGCCACACGATTCCCAGTTTTATTTTGCCATGGCTCATGGGCAAGGATCCTATGCACGATGATGACATGGAACGTATGGCGGCCTATTTTCGAGAACGCGCCGAAGGCGGTGTGGGTCTCATGGTCACGGGTGGCATTTCCCCCAACGCTCGAGGCATTGTGGCTCCCTTTGCCTCCAAATTGACCAATCCGCAGGAAATGGAAGGTCACAAAGTCATCACGCAAGCCATACACAGTGTTCAAGTTCCTGTCGGGGATGGAAGTTCTGGTCAGACGGTTCCAGCTCGTATTTGCATGCAAATCTTGCACACGGGCAGGTATGCCTATCACCCCTTCTGTGTCTCTGCCAGTGACACTCAGTCCCCCATTTCACCCTTTAAAGCCAAAGCCTTGTCGACCCAGGGAGTGGAACAAACCATTCAAGATTTTGTCAATTGTGCCGTCTTGGCCAAGGAAGCTGGATATGATGGTGTAGAAATCATGGGCAGTGAAGGATATTTGTTGACACAGTTTTTGAGTCCTCGTACCAATCATCGGACGGATCAGTATGGTGGTGCGAGCTTTGAAAATCGAGCACGCATGCCATTGGAAATTGTTCGACAAACCCGACAAGCCGTGGGTAAAGATTTTATTCTCATTTTTAGAATTTCTCTCTTGGATCTGGTGGATAACGCCTTGGCCTTTGAGGAATGCGTCGCCTTGGCACAACAATTGCAAGATGCTGGAGTAACGATTTTGAATACCGGCATTGGATGGCATGAAGCACGAGTGCCGACCATTGCTACATCCGTGCCACGAGGAGCTTTTGGATTTCCCACCAAGGCACTCAAAGAAACACTTGGCAAGACATTGGAAATTCCACTCGTTGCCACGAATCGTATCAATGATCCAACCGTGGCCGAGCGTTTGTTGACGGATGGAACGTGCGACATGGTGTCCATGGCACGACCCTTCCTGGCCGATGCGGAATTGATGAAAAAATCACGAGAGGGTCGACCAGAAGAGATCAATTCGTGTATTGGCTGCAATCAAGCTTGCTTGGACCACGTCTTTAAAGCCAAGACTGCCAGTTGTCTCGTCAATCCAAGAGCTTGCCATGAAACTGACATTATCATTCAAGAGCTGCCCATGGAAAAACGTAAGAATATCAGTGTCGTTGGTGCTGGTCCTGCAGGTTGCGCTTTTGCCGTTACAGCAGCACAAATGGGCCACAATGTCACGTTGTATGATCAAGCAGATGATATTGGAGGCCAATTCAACATGGCCAAACGAATTCCTGGCAAGGAAGAATTTTACGAAACGTTGCGCTATTTCCGAGTACAATTAAAGAAACTTGGCGTCCAAGTCAAGTTGGGCACCAAAGTCACGTATGGTCAAATGCGGGAAGAAGGCGACGCTGTCGACAAATGGGTCGTGTCAACCGGTGTTGATCCTCGCGATCCAAAGATCCCTGGCCAAGACCATCCCAAAGTTTTGACGTATATTGATGTTCTTCGCCACAAGAAGCCTGTTGGAAACAAGGTGGCGCTCATTGGTGCTGGAGGCATTGGCTTTGATGTGTCGGAGTACTTGTTGCATTGGGATGGAAAGGACAGGACATCCAATGAAGTGTCCGTAGAAGATTTCTGGAAAGAGTGGGGCATCGATACCGCTCAAAAAGAGCGAGGTGGGTTGGTGCCCGAGGACAAGCAGCAGCATCACGAACCTAAACGACAACTATACCTCTTGCAGCGCAAGAAAGGAAAGCTTGGAAAGAACCTAGGCAAGACAACGGGCTGGATTCACAGAGCTACATTGAGCAAAGGCAATGTCGAAATGATTGACAGTGCGACATATGATAGTATCGACGAGAACGGACATTTGCACATTACTAGAAACGGGAAGAAACGAGTTTTGGAGGTGGACAACGTTGTCATTTGTGCTGGACAAGTGGAACACAAAGAGTTAGAGCTGAGCGCCAAGGAGGACGCAGCATTGGCTTCTAAGGTATATCCCATTGGCGGTGCTTTTTTTGCGGGCGAGTTGGACGCCAAGCGTGCTATTGATATGGGAACACGGCTAGCCGTTCGGATCCACGAACCAGAAGTAGTTCCTGGCAAGCACAACTTTTTTTCATCACCCGGTCCCGAGGAGAAGATGAATCAACTCCTACAACGATGGATGTAGTTTGCTTTCATTGAGTCGAATACCAGTAATTACAAGTTCCTACAATAAACGACTACATAACCAAAGAGTTAGAGTTTACGGTTCCTAGCTAGTTAAATCAAAGTATGGTTTGCATGGTTGTTTGATATCTGGAGAGATGTTTGAAGCGCCTGTTGTGTTTTCCCTCTGGGCTTCGCTATTGTCAGAGGTGACCGCGGCGCTTGGTGGACTATTTCTTGTTTCGGTACTATGGGATTTGCTATAAATTAATGAGTTCTAAGCATTCAATGTGTCTATCTTAACTAAACTTGGACAGGATCACCTTGCCACAGTCCATGGAGGTTGCAAAACAGCAAAGCCCGGACTTTTGTCCCAGCCGGAACCTTGGCTGTCAAGGTGGGCGGGGATGCATCGGTAGCTTCGAATTTTTGGGCGGCCACTATTTTGCCAGTGTCTTCGTCCTTTAACCAAACGTATTCGATATAATGAGGCTTTTCAGGGTCCATCACGTGGGGCACCACGACAGTGACACCCCCCTTGGCCGTAGCCGATACATTGGGTAAGTGTTTCTCCGGTGCTCCTTTGGTATTGACAGTGGTCAAATTTTCATACTCTAACGATTCCACTTTTCCAGTTAATGGCATGGCTTCTGCCGGCGAAAGACCCGCGCTGCCAGCGGCCACAGTGGCGGCGGCCATGACGAGCGCAACGCGACGAGACACTTCCTTGTGAACGCGATCCATATCGCCATCATCATGCATTGTGGCTGCCAAGATCGAGGACCTAAAACCAGCGGAAGTGCGAATGCCATTGCTGGGCCCGCCCAGCAAAGGGGCAAACCCTGACACTGATGGAACAAGGATAAGTAAAAGCGATGAAATCTTCATGGTCCTCTGTAAAATTGTTTGAAAAGGCAAAGCGCATGTACGGATTTTCTAAGATGGTTGATCAAAATAATGACACTGTCAACTGTCTTCAAGCTGATGGCTTTTGTGTCGACACGACCGTTGCTGCTCCTTCCCCTTTATGTGTCTTCTATCTTCGATTAATTGCCAGCATGTCATGGATCTTGAAATGGCTGAGCGCTGACGTCAACGATCTTTCGTATCTTCAGGTCGGAGCAAGTGTGCTACTACCGTGCTAGTCTGGTAGCTCTCTGGCTAGTAATGGACAGCAACAACAAGAGCTACTGAAGGATTTTAAAAGTAGCATTCTAAAAACTTTACCAGTAAGCTCCTTCAAATGGCTTTGCTTTGTTCTGTAGCAGGTAACTAATAGCCATAGCATGTGTGTCTGCTTCATTTGTGTAGTCATTTGATTCCAATGAGTCTCAGCATCTTCCGAACATGCTCTCAAGTCTCCATCCTCCTCAGCATCATCTAAACAAAATGTTTGTTAGATTCTTTTCCAACAGGAAAGCAAAAAACTTTGCTTATCATTGCCATTCCCAGCATAAAAACTGCCACATTGCCAGATGGTGATGTCGTCCTCAAAAGCAGCATTGGAAATGCTACTGAAAATGCCAATGCAGTCCAGTGATTCGACTGCACGCTTGCTGTGTGCAGAATAATTCGCCAAGCCCAATGAATCTCGTAAGTCAACTCATGATGCATGGCTTTGCTACATGCACGGAGTTGTGCCCCAATTTGAGTGTGTGCCACATCCATTTCTTCCTGATTGGTCTTGGAGGCCAAATGTTCCCACGTTGGCAAATGCGAATGGTCAGCTGCCATGCTCAGAACTTGTGCCAGTCGATTCATCCGAACATCTGCCATGAGCTTTCCTTGATTTCTTAGGAATTCATGAAGTTAGAATTTTTTTTGTTTAGCATGAAAGACATCCATTGTGGCAAATCGTTCAAAATTCTTGGCCGGCAAAAAATCCAACACATGAATCAACTGACAATTCAAATGGCTCCAGAATTCGTCTCCCTCGAGGGTCATTTTTTTGCCATGAAATGCCGTAGAAGCAATCCCCTTCCAATTGTGTTTCGGTTCACAAGTTTGTTGTTTGTCAAAGAGATCATCCATGAGCTCACAAAACAAAAGGCGCAGCATGGCTGGAAGGCTTGGACATGCAACGCATCGTGTGGCATCATCAGTTCTTCCAATTGCGGCATCTTGGACCAATCCAAAGGGAACAAATTGGTGCTAACCCCACAGATTGAGTGTAACAGTAACACATTAGGAGAGGATCCTGGAAAGCATTGGGTGCCGCATTCGGCACAAAAATCCAAATGATCAAAAAAGCTTCCATCGGCGTGCTCGTTCTTGAACTCACATTCATTCTTCGTGAAGTCCAAAAGATGAGCAGGTGCCCAGTGCTGCTGTGGAGGAAGTTGTCTGGCTTTTTCACAAGCATTGCGAATCACTGGGTCGGCATGCAGTGGCCTCCTACCAAATCTCTGCTGGAGTTTCTGGGTGACTTGGGGGTCTGCAATGGTGCAGAACACGGTGCTGTTCCAGTCCAGGTCGTCGTTTGGAACTTCATGAACAAGGTTTTGAAAGTCTGTCGGACCTACATGCGCCAACACATCAAAGCGTTGAACATCAAGCGATCCCAACAATGACAATGTACTGTTGTCATCATGATTGCCAGGGTTGCTGGAATCTTTTACTAAGCGGTTGTTGGAAATCAACGTCTCCAAGGTTTTGGTCCACAAGCGCCCACGCTGCGGAAGGGCAAATGATGACCAGATGATGGGGCATGCCCGGCATGGGATAGTTTTGTGTCGTAGGCCTGGCAGAGGCCTTTGGAAAGCTACCATGATGCTCTCTTGCAGCAATCAGAAATAAGTACTGTGTCGACCGGCTATTGATTGATCATCATTCATGCAAAATATCCTTCTTCACGAAAACAAGAGAGGTAACCCTAACCCTGCAGTAACCATTTCGTGACTGAAAGATATGATGTCACAATCGTATCGTGCTTATCCGTCTCAAGGGTCATCGCCGTGTATGTCTAAATTTTGAGTTTCATCATCAACAACAGTTCATCAGTTTGAGGTGCCAATACACGAAGTCTAGCTAGTCAAGTTTGCTCTGGATTAGACCCACCTAGTCCCCAGACGTGTCCGAAGAAGAGAGACCACAGGGGAAATATAAGCCGACAATGAGAGAAAGATGAAGTCAAGCGCTGTGTTCAAATCCTGGCTTGTCCTGGTCCTGGTAGTGGCATGTACTGCTGCTCACGACAGTACGTACACTGGTACCCCGATACATGCAGTAGCCAATCGTTTTCTCGCCCGTCAGCCCGACGCTCACGACGCGACAAGCAGTCAAAAGAAAGGGGCGAAGAAACCTTCCGGGACAAACGGAGGCACGGCTGCTCCGATTCACCCTGACACAAGACACTACAAACACCAAGATCTGGATGAGGAGACTCTTCGTTTTGGGTTCGCTATTGCCTTTTTGGTAGTGGTGCTGCCTCCCGCGGTCTTTATATGCATCTACGCCCCGGGGGAATGCCTCATGGCCATCGGGGTTGCCATGATTCTGATTGGGGGGATTTTGAAATCGGTCAACAGCCAAAACCCAAACCACCAGGACCGTCCGCCTGCCCACACCAACCCTCTCATTTACGTGATTGTAGGATTGATCTGGATCGCGGCGGGGGTCTGCAAAAAATGGGTTCAGAACATGGCCAGGGAACTGGAAGAAGAAGACGCCAATGAGAGGAGACAAAAGTACAGTATCCTAAGGAAACAGTGGGAGCAGGAGGATGCCAGAGAAAGGCGGAGAAAGGAACGAGAAAAAAGGCGCAAATCCAAACATAAATCTAGTAGGAGGGGACAACCACCACAACAGAGCTATGAGATGGTCCCGCTCAACAAACCCAAAAAGGGCAAGGTCAATATTCACGAAAGCGACACGGAGGACGATCAAAATCAATCGATTCGCTCCTTACCTGCGATATTGGAGAATGGGTACAATTCCTCGTTTTCCGAAATAGGCTACCACACCGACACACGCTATCCTCCTTCTTCCGCTTATTCTGACATGGTTTGAAAACTATTCCACAAGTCATCTATCCGAAAATCATCCAAAATCCGCAGAAAGTCAGTCACTCCAAACATTTTTTCTGGAATCAATGGGAAGCCATGGTTTGTTAAAACAACATCGAGGTATGCGCCAATCAACGCTTTCCTTGGTTACGTACTGGAATATCTACAAATAAAATGTTGAGGTTCTACTGTGCCAGATGAGCGGAACGAGAAGGAAGAAATATTTGACCCACGTGTGATGACAAGAGCGTTGGCAAAGACAACCGGACAATAAGAAGCGGGCTACTGGGAGACTTAACCCTAAAAGTGATTCGTTCGAGTCGAGAGATTTCGTCCAATGGCACGGTTCGCACAGGTGGTGTGGAAGGAGGAGAATCACGTTGCGGGTGCAATCTCTGCCATGAAATAAACAAGCCACTTCTGATCTAGCTAGTTACTCTTAAATTAATAGGCCATGCCACTAGTTTAAATGTGAATAATAGAAGTTTTTGATTGCGCACAGGAAACGAAATGCCCCTTTTGCTTCTCCCTTGACTTTTCCACATCGACTTTTTAGATCTTTCTAATTTCAAGTCGAATCCTATCGGCAACGCTGTGCTCCAGCTCGACATCATCCCCTCCAGCCGTTTCCAGATCATTCCTCTTCATAGGATGAATGTCCATAATAGCAAAAGTACCACCTGTAGTATTCTTGGTTAACTGGCCAGGGTTGACAACCACGGTATCCTGTAGCACTGGTCTCGCGAAACTTGTCAGCTTGGAGGGAACAATCAAAAGATCCGGCTGACAAGGCATATTCCATTGCTTCATGTGTTTCAAATCCATGTTTGTTCCAGGGGCCGGAGGGAAGAGAGGATAGTAACTTCGTTGCTGCAACATGTGCTGAGAGATACGCGCAAGCCTAGACCCAGGCACTAAATTTCCATTACATTCATCGGCACTCATGTGGAAGACAGCATCGGTCCCCGTCACCCCAATCACAAGTTCATTGATTTTTAGTGTACAAGGATTGGAAACGCAGTGAATGCGACGATGCGGTACATTGGGGTCCTTGCTTTTGGGGGCACCGGCTTCAATGTGGGCCAGACTCAAGGTTCCAACTTCCACATCATCACCTCCAGAGACTTTCAAAAACTTTCCACGCTTGCCAAACACACGGTCCTGTAATGGGGGTTGCGGATATCTATGCGCAGATATGACCAAGGCGACAGGCAAGGTTAGACTATGCTGATGAATTCAGCTTGCGCAAATAAAGAATAAATACACGAACGAAACCAATGCGCGTCGAACAACGAAACAACTTACACCCATTCGGCAGTGGCATCGTCCAAGCTGGGCACCAGAACAAATTGCGTGTGACTGTCAGCGGAGGAGCTGAAAAAGTCGTCCAACAGAAGAGCTACTTTGTTGGCAAAAACAGCTTCAAAAGGAACGGACATGCCAGCTCCATCTTCCAAGGGCAGTGTTGCATCCCCACTCTGGATGTCTTTGTGACGCATGTCCACAAAGGGCCCCACCATGATGACAACATCTGGCTTTTCTCTCATGACGACATCCATAAAATCAAAGAGAGGATCGTAGTTGAGATTGTCACTGGTCGTATACGGCCCGGCGACTGACATAATTTTCAAGGGCTTGCCATTTTGTTTGGCGTCATCGTGATGATAGTGCATCAACTCCTTGACAGTACTCTTGTTGGCTCCATGCGCCGCCCCCTCGCAAATGCGATGCGCCGTCAATTTTCGACCGGTCGAGTTCATTCCTTCGACGCCAATGATTTGTCCTGGAAATAACGAAAAGGAAGTGGATTTGTCTTCCTGCAAATGCGACAAGTCCATTTCAATACGGGCACCGCCCAAGTGCCGGGAACCTTCCAAGACGACCGATGTCAAGTTGATCCGCCCTTCATGCGCCTGCAAATGCAAAAGTAGAGAGTAAATACGAGATTTTTATTTTTTGAGTCACGTGCGCACGGGGTACTTTGTGGTGACCACGACACACACTACGCATGCATACAACCACACATTCGATAGGTACAGTGAGTACTTACAGAATTGCAAATGCGACCAAAGCAAGAAATCTTTTCCTGTCGAGGAATGCCCACTGCTTCCAAGGGCGCTACATCGTTATCATTTTCCGAAGCCTCCGTTGTTGGCTGCGTCATGACAGCGTCCCCATCCTTGTCCAAGTTGCCAGCAATTAAGTTATCGGGATTGTAAATGCTATCTTTTTTGGCCATGATCTTGAAGCGTTCCATTAGGACTTTCTCGAGACCTTCCAACTGCTGATCCAAGTGTTTCGCGCGTTCCTCAATGGTAGTAAACAAATGCCTGTACGGCTTTTGAACATTGGTATCAAAGTGTTGATGAGAAATGGAACATTTTGCCGAGGTGGCGGTTGTTTCTTCAGCCGTAGCAGCCGGCAAGTCATTGGGATTCAAGGTCAAGACAACCTTTCCAGCACCGGTGCGTTCGTCGTATTTGGGTGGAGTATACGTGGTGGTGGTGGTGGTGGTTGCCAAGGAGGAGGTAACCTTGTTGGGTGTCGGCGCTGTCTTGGCCGAGAGCAGGGCATCGACGGCACTGTTGTTGTGGTTGTTGTTGGCAGCATTCGCAGCCGCAGCAGCTCCGCGGGCCATGCGTTTGGTCGGAGGTGTCACAAGAGCGGTCCCTGCTGTGTTCGGTGATCCCACTTGTCGTTTTCCCAGACCGCCACGGACGGCAACCGCTCCTTCTTGTTTGATATTGACGTCCTCTTCCATGGGAGTGTGTTGTTGTGCGTTGGGATTGCGATCGGCTTCTTTTTGCAGTTCGGTACGAAAGGATTTCCAACTGTGATCGGTCAATTCCGTTATATTTTTGTTCAAGCTAAAGGCTTCCCATACTTCTGCCATTGTTTCGGGCGACAGGTGAAGTGTATTGGCCAGTGCCGAGCCTTTAATAATACGATGAATTTAATAGTGTGAAGGAAGAAGGAAGGAGGAAGCAGAGGTTTTTGTGAGACAGTTCGATGGGGCAATCCAATGATATTTTCGCCTACATATACTGCCACGATATTATGCATGATTTCTTCATTAACAACAAATATTCTTGATAATTATTACTTTAGACGTACATTTGGAAAGCATAGAGGGGCCCAATCCCTCCAATCCAACACCCGCAAAGGCTAGCTTGATATCGCTGTTGCTCGCCGTCGTCATTTTTGAAATAAAATGCAGTAACTGGCTATGGCCTTCAATACTAAAGGAAGAAGGACACGATGGTAAAATGGCAATCCGTGCAGTAAGTTGAGTACGAACAGTTCCTTGTTAGTTAATAATTTATTATAGTACGATGTTGGATGGGCACCAAAAACAAACAACGGCAAAACCGATCGCAGTCGCGGAAATGTGGTGCCGAACAATGCTGCGTTCGCCCGACGCTCGAAAAAAAGAATAGTGTGCGTCCAAATCAATGCAATCGCTTTCTTTTGCTTTTTCAAGGTCTCGAAGAAAAAGATGTCGGACAGCGGTTTGACAAGATGATCCTAAAAGCTAATTGCTCCGCTGCGTATGTACCACTGCTACTAGCTAGTAGCATCGGTGCACCATTTCTTTTGCACAGTCATAAAAAAGTCGCGCATTGCTTCGTGTCTAACCCATCATTCGGGGGACTGAAACATGTCGCGCATTGCTTCCACTTCCCCGCCTGCAGGAATACCTCCAAACAACGACCCTAATAAGTGATGGAACCTGGCACGGTATCCAGCCCAAGCGAGCCTCGAGCTGCACTATCTATCTTCTACTAGTAGGTAGCTCACCACAGATGCATCCTGCACGAGCAAGAAAGATGGAGTTCTGGATCCGCCGAGTTCTTGATCCGCCGCTTCATGATAAAACTCCAACACGTTGTCCGCATTAGCCGCAGCACTAGCACGGCAGGAAACACCTTCTTTTTTTCTCGCTTGGTATCGCCAATGTCTCCCCTGGATGTACACCCATCATTCTCGATGTTTTTGTACCTACTACAGGGAACGAGGAGCGCACCAGAAAAAGACCGAAACCTAACGGGCAGCCTTATAGTTCCTTTCAATATCGTCGGCGTGAACAACGGAGCCTGTGCGCCTTCCTTGGATTTGAAGCTCTCGTGGGATGGACCTACAAGTGACGTCGACCTTCATGTGTACAAGGAGAATGGCAATGCCCAGCAAGTGTATTTTGGTAACCAGCAAGGCGATTACGGGTTATCTCAATGTCGATGACGTTGATGGGTTTGGTCCTCAGCATTCCTTCGCAAACATCATAAACGAACCTCAGATCTTCAAAACCAAGGTACATATGTTTTCCTATCATGCTGACAGTATCGTCAAATGGCAACTCGAAGCAAAGGTTGAGGGTGTAAGCCTATGGACGGAAACTGGAACATTTGATCCTGCATCCGCAGATGTATGGTCCGCAGAATTGGATGTTGCTCTTACGTCGTCCACTTGCGTCCAATATCTTTCCCTCTCTAATACAGGAGGTCGTCAGCTTTTGGATGACTGCTGCCCTCCAGAGCAATATGAGGATCGTAGCCCGACCGGCGTATACGATATGGGAGCAGCTGGCCGCGCATACCAACCCGACAGTCGTCGAAGTGAAAGGCCTGGCAAGGTTTGTTCTGGGTGAACGCAGTCGGCTTACATCTGGCGCGGCGATTTTTTCATTATGACATGGGCATGAACAGCATCCGAGATAGAGGGGGCTGCTTGAACAAGATGTGGGCATTTCTACTCAGAG
>ENA-ORBV01003463-ORBV01003463.1-microbial-mat-metagenome-genome-assembly--contig:-NODE-3463-length-31532-cov-8.093085_pt1 | contig 31532 bp, 27 predicted proteins | sample MGYA00237777_ERZ505514 | MGnify/ENA primary metagenome ERZ505514 (study PRJEB26160, sample SAMN06269048) | microbial mat metagenome | isolation source: Oligotrophic lake microbial mat | place... | reverse complement strand
AGCGCGAACGACGACCGGGTCACCCGCATCGGCCACTTCATCAGGCGCTTGCGCATTGACGAGCTGCCCCAGCTGTTCAACGTGCTCAAGGGTGACATGAGCCTGGTGGGGCCCAGGCCCGAGCGGCCGTACTTCGTCGAGCAGCTCACGCAGGAGATTCCCTTCTATGCGCTTCGCCACAGCGTCAAACCGGGTGTCACCGGGTGGGCGCAGGTTCGTTACCCCTACGGCGCAACGGTTGAAGACTCTCAAGAGAAGCTTCAGTACGACCTGTACTACGTCAAGAACCACACGCTCTTCCTCGATCTGGTGGTGTTGATGGAGACAGTGGGCGTTGTGCTGACCGGCAAGGGCGCGCGCTGAAACTTGGACGCACTGACGCCACTGGGATTTTTTGCAGTGGCGTCCATGGCAAACAAGGGCTAGATCCCGTCCATGGTCACAAGCGCTGAAGGGTTTGCTGTCTACGGCTATGGCTTGGCCTTTGTCGCCTATGCCTCTTTTGCCGCCTACCTGGCGATCGTTGAGCGGCCATTGCAGGGCGACAAGCGCGCAGGCTGGCCACTGCTGGCTGCGCTGTGGTCTTCGTCCATCTGGGCAGGAGCACTTTTTCTGGGCCAGTTCTGGAGCGACAGGTCCACGGACTGGGTGGCGCAATTCGCCGACTTGGCACGCTACGTGTTCTGGTTCATCTTCTTGTTCGCCTTGCTGCCAAGGCCGGGGAGCCAAGACGAGTCCAGACCTACAACGGTGCTGCGAATGGCTGCCTTCGGATGCGCTGGAATCGCCGCAGCCCTCACCGCCGTGGAAATCACGACTGGCGCCGACGTCGCCCGCCTGAAGATTGCGGCTTCTCTTGCCTTGCCCGTCAGCGGACTCTTGATCGTCGAACAGTTCTTTCGCAACTTGAGCGAAGACTCACGCTGGAACGCCAAGCCCGTCTGTCTGGGATTGCTTTGTGTCTTTGTCTTTGATGTCTACCTGTTCGCTGAGAGTCTGCTCTTTGGCACATTCGATGAAGATGCACTCCAGGTCCGCGGAGCCATCCATGCGCTGGCAGTGCCCTTCCTGATCGTGGCTTCGCGGCGTGGGCCCGACTGGATCGGCAAGATCCATGTGTCCAGAACAGCGGCCTTCTATTCAGCAACGCTGGTGTTGGCAGGCTTGTATCTGCTGTTCGTCTCAGGCGTCGGCTACTACGTGCGCTTCTTCGGCGGCAGCTGGGGCCGGGCGCTGCAACTCAGCCTGCTGGTGGCGGCCTTCGCCTTCCTGGGCATGTTGATCTTCTCGGGCGCCCTGCGCTCATGGCTGCGGGTGTTTGTTGGCAAACACTTCTACAGCTACCGCTACGACTACCGCGAAGAGTGGCTGCGTTTCACCGCCATGCTGTCGGCCGAGCGCACCCCTCAAGAGATGGGCCAGATGATCGTGCGTGGCCTGGCCAAGATGGTCGAATGCCCCGCCGGCAGCCTGTGGACCCGCACCGGGCCCGACACCCCGTTCGCGCAGACCGCTGACTGGAACATGCCGCGCGCAACCCAGACCGAGGCGGCTGACTCTTCGCTGTGCACGTTCTTGCGCGCCAATGGCTGGGTCATCGACCTGGACGAGTTCCGCGCATCGCCCCGCCGCTATGGTTCCCTGGCATTGCCGACCTGGCTGCTGGGTGCCAGAAACGGCTGGCTGGTGGTGCCGCTGCTGGTGGGCGAGGACCTGCTGGGCTTCGTGGTGCTGGCACGTCCGATCACGGCCATCAAGCTGAACTGGGAAGTGCTGGACCTTCTCAAGACGGCGGGTAGACAAGCCGCCGGTTACCTGGCCCAGATGCAGGCCACCGAAGCCTTGCTGGATGCGCGCAAGTTCGATGCGTTCAACCGCATGTCGGCCTTCGTGGTGCACGACCTCAAGAACATCGTCACCCAGCTGTCCTTGATGTTGAAGAATGCGGAACGGCTGCACGACAACCGGGAGTTCCAACAGGACATGTTGTTGACCGTGGAGAGCTCGCTTGAGAAGATGCGTCGGCTCATGCTTCAGCTGCGTGAGGGCGCAACGCCTCCGGGCGGCAGCCGGGGTGTCGAGCTCACGCCCATCCTGCAGCGCTTGTCCAAGCTGGCGCAGAACCAGGGACGTGTGCTGCAACTCGAAGAGGGCGACCGTTTGTCCACCCGCGGTCATGAAGAACGGCTGGAGCGGGTTTTGGGCCATCTGGTCCAGAACGCCCTGGATGCCACGCCACCCGAAGGACGTGTATGGATACAGGTGCGGCGGTTCAGCGGTCAGGTCAAGGTCGAAGTCGGTGACACCGGTGTCGGCATGACCGACGAGTTCGTGCGCACGCGCTTGTTCAGGCCCTTCAACACCACCAAACACAATGGCATGGGCATCGGAACCTACGAGAGCTTCCAGTACATCCGCGAACTCGGTGGCACGATCGACGTCAGCAGCCGCGCCGGTGAAGGCACGACGATCACCGTGCTGTTGCCGGTGTTCGATACCCAGCACGGGTCCGATCTCGTGCGGCCGGGTGCGGCATGACAGCAATGGACACGCCCCTGCTGATCGTCGAAGACGATCTGGCGCTGCAAAAGCAGATCAAGTGGTCGCTCGACCGGTTTGAGTCGGTGACCGCCAGCGACCGCGAGAGCGCCCTGGTTCAGATGCGCAGGCACCAGCCCGCCGTGGTCACCATGGACCTGGGGTTGCCGCCCGACCCTGACTCCGTGTCCGAGGGCTTCAAGTTGCTGGAGCAGATCCTCGACATCGAACCCGCCACCAAGGTCATCGTGCTCACCGGCCAGAACGACCAGTCCCACGCCCTGCGCGCGGTGGCGATGGGTGCCTACGACTTTCTGGCCAAGCCGTTCGAACCCGACGTGCTCAATCTCACCGTCGATCGGGCTTGCCGGCTGGCCGAACTTCAGGCCGAGAACCGCCGTTTGCAGTCGCTGCATCAACCCGACGCGCTGGCCGGACTGATCACCCGCGACACCGAGATGCTGCGCATCAGCCGCACCATTGAACGTGTGGCCTCCAGCGACGCCACCGTGCTGCTGCTCGGCGAAAGCGGCACCGGCAAGGAAGTGCTGGCGCAAGGCGTGCACACGGCCAGCAAACGCGCCGGCCGCTTCGTGGCCATCAACTGCGCGGCCATCCCCGAGAACCTGCTCGAAAGCGAACTCTTCGGCTACGAAAAGGGCGCCTTCACTGGCGCGGGCAAGACCACGCCGGGCAAGATCGAGACCGCGCACAACGGCACCTTGATGCTGGACGAAATCGGCGACCTGCCGCAATCACTGCAGGCCAAGCTGCTGCGCTTTTTGCAGCAACGCACGATCGAGCGCCTGGGCGGGCGCAGCGAGATTGCGGTGGACGTGCGGGTCGTGTGCGCCACCCACCAAGACTTGAAGAACCTGATCGCCGAAGGTCGTTTCCGTGAGGACCTTTACTACCGATTGGCCGAGATCGTCATCAAGATCCCGCCGCTGCGCACGCGCAATGGCGACGCGGTGCTGCTGTCGCACGCGTTTCTCAGACGCTTTGCCCACGACCAGCGGCGCGGCAACCTCAACTTCACCGATGAGGCCTTGCAAGCCATCGAGCAGCATCGCTGGCCAGGCAATGTGCGAGAACTGCTCAATGCCATCAAGCGTGCGTCGATCATGGCCGAAGGCGACCGGCTCACCTGCGACGACCTGGGGCTGCCGTTGCCCGCAGGTGCAGAAAGTGTCCGTGCGTCCGAGCTTGATCTGCGCACCGTGCGCGAAGCGGCGGAGCGACAGGCCATCGTGGCCGCACTGGCACGCACCAACGGCAACATCGTCAAGGCTTCTGAATTGCTAGGCGTGAGCAGACCCACCTTGTATGACTTGATGAAAAAGTTGGCAATCAAGTAGAGGTCCTTGCCCCGTGGGCACAGCCCTCAGTGCTTGTTGGGCTGCGCAACCCAACGGCCCTTCACTAGACTTGCCTCCCGCCCCCTTCGCCAGCCAGAGAAAATTCCCATGGTCAAGACATCTTCCAACCTCTTGCGCCTGTCGTCCGCAGCGTTGTTGATCGCGGCACTCCTGGCCGGCTGCGGCGGCAAATCCGAAGCCGAACTCGAGGCTTCTGGCAGGAAGCTGATGGAGACCAAGGACTACGCCGGCGCCATCATCCAGTTCAAGAGCGGCTTGCAGCAGACGCCCGATTCCCGGTCTCTGCGGCTGCTGCTGGGCAAGGCGCTGCTGGACAACGGCGACCCGGTGTCTGCGCTGGTTGAACTGCAAAAGGCGCAGGAGCTGCAGGCAGGGGACAACGAGGTTGTTCCCGCCATTGCTCAGGCGATGGTGATGGTCGGTGACGAGACCAAGCTGTTGGCACAGTACGGCAACACCCGTCTCAGCGACAAGGCGGCCTATGCTGACTTGTTGTCGTCGGTGGCCACCGCACATCTGGTTCGCGGCGACATCGACCGCGCACGTGCAGCCATCAGCCAGGCCCTGCAAGAACAACCCGGGCACCTGCCGGCCACTGTTCTGCAGGCACGCCTGAAAGCGTCCGAAGGTGACTTCGACGGTGCCTTGGCCTTGCTGGATGCAGGCCTGGCCAAGAACAGCGGCGACGTCCGTGCGGGCCTGCTGCGCGGCGAGATCATCTGGCAGTCGAAAAAGGATCTTCCGGCAGCGCTGGACGCCTTCAGGAACGTGCTGGCCGCCAACCCGAAATCCGTAAGCGCGCACACGTCCAGCATCTCGATCCTGAATGCCCTTGGCAAGCAGCCCGAAGCCAAGTTGCAGCTGGCCGAACTCAAGAAGGTGGCGCCCAACCATCCTGAAACCCTGTTCTTCGACGCCCAGATGCTGTTCACGGACGGCGAGTACAAGGCATCGCGCGATGTCATCGACCGCCTGCTGAAGATCCTGCCGGACCACGCCCGGCTGCTGGAACTGGCGGGTGCGGCCGAGTACCGGCAGAAGCAATTTCCACAGGCCGAGGCCTTTTTGCTCAGGGCGCTGAAGAACGCACCGGGCCTGCTGCTTTCCCGGCAGTTGCTGGCACAAACCTATCTGCGCACCAACCAGCCCGCCAAGGCCGTCGAGGTTTTGCAGCCGGTGGTTGAGGGCAAGACGCCGGACGGCACCAGCCTGGCCCTGGCCGGCGAAGCCTGGATGCAGTTGGGTGAGATCAAGAAGGCCGAAGCGGCGTTTGCCTTGGGGTCCAAGGTGGCGCCAGCCGATCCGCGCGTGCGCACCTCGGCTGCGCTGGCGCAGATGGCACGTGGCAACAGCGACGCCGCCATCGGGCAGTTGGAGTCCATTGCCGCCGAAGACAAGGGGCCGCGCGCCGACGTGGCCCTGATCAGCGCCAGGCTCAAGAAGAACGACATCGCCGGTGCGTTGAAGGCCATCGATGGCCTGGAAAAGAAAATCCCCGATCGGCCGGTGGCCTACAACCTGCGCGGCCGTGTGCTGCTGCTCAAGCGCGACCTGGAAGGTGCGACCAAAGCCTTCGAGATGGCATTGAGCAAGGACCCGAGCTACTTTCCCGCAGTCGCCAGCCTGGCGGCCATGGACTTCAGCGCAGGCAAAGTGGACGCCGCCCGCAAGCGGTTTGAGGATCTGACCAAGGCCAAGCCCAAGTCACACGAGGCCTGGATGGCGCTCAGCGAACTGGCCGTGCGCACCGGTGCGCTGCCCGAACAGGTTGTCAAGCACATGCGCGACGCGATCCAGTCCAATGCCGGCGAGCCGGCACCGCACCTGGCGCTGATCAACCACATGATCAGTGCCGGTGATGGCAAGGCTGCGCTGACGGCCGCACGTGAAGCCACGGGCGCCCTGCCCAACAACCTGCTGGTGATGGAAGCGCTGGGCCGGTCACAACTGGCAGCAGAAAACGCCGAGCAGGCCGTCACCACCTTCCGTCAACTGACGACGCTGCAGAACACCAACCCGATGCACCAGGTGCGCCTGGCCGAGGCTTTGCTGGCCAACAAGGACGCCGCCGGCGCACGCCGCGCCCTGAACCAGGCGCTGCAGATCAAGCCCGACCTGATCGTGGCCAAGCGGGCCTTGGTGTCGATGGCGCTGATGGAAAACAAGCCGCAAGACGGTCTGTTGCTGGCCCGCGAAATGCAAAAGCAGACCCCCAAGGACGCCAACGGTTTTGCGCTGGAGGGTGACATCGAGATCGCACGCAAGAACCACGACGCCGCCATCACGGCCTACCGCACCGCGCTGTCGCTGAACAAGTCCACCGAAGTCTTCGTGCGCCTGCACACGGCGCTGCGTCTGTCGGGCAAAGCCTCCGAGGCCGACCGCCTGGCGGCCGACTGGCTGAAAGAACGCCCCAAGGACGCCGCCTTTCGTTATTACCTGGGTGACGTGGCCCTGAGCCAGAACGATTTGGTCAACAGCGAGGCGCACTACCGCGCGGTGCTGGAGATGCAGCCGCGCAATGCTTTGGCGATGAACAACGTCGCCTGGTTGATGGTCAAACAAGGCAAACCCGGCGCCGTGGCCATGGCTGAAAAGGCCAACGAGTTGATGCCTGGCAAACCGCCCCTGATGGACACCCTGGCCACCGCACTGGCAGCCGACAACAAGATGCCCAAGGCCATCGAGATGCAGAAGGCCGCCATCGCGCGCAGCCCGTCCGACCCATCGCTGAAGCTGAACCTGGCCAAGCTGCTCATCAAGTCCGGCGACAAGGCCTATGCCCGAGCTGAACTGGAGGACCTGGCGAAGCTGGGTGACAAGTTTCGCGCCCAGGCCGAAGTGGCGGCGCTGTTGAAGACGCTGTGAGCGCCCGCTAGGTGATCAAGCCTTTGCCGAGGCGACGTCAGATCCTGCGCTGGGGCCTGCTGCGGGGCTTCAGCGTGGCGGCTGCGTTCGCGCTGCCCATGCTGCCGGCCCGCGCCGACCTGGCTGCGGTGATTGCAGGGGCCAAACCTTCGGTGTTGCCGGTGGGCACTTTCAGCCCGACGGCCAGCCCGCGTTTCACCTTTCGCGGCTCGGGCTTCGTGGTGGGCGACGGCAACCTGGTAGCCACCAACTTCCACGTGCTGCCCGAAGGGGCTGAAGCCGACAACGGCCCCACGATGATGGTCATGGTCGGCCGCAGCGGCGGCACCGGCCAGTTCAGCCGTGCCCGCGTCGTGGCCACCGACCGTGCGCGGGACCTGGCGCTGCTGCGCTTCGAAGGCACGCCGCTCGCGCCGCTGACGCTGGAAGAACCCGGCACCGCAGCCGAAGGGCTGTCCATCGCGCTGATGGGCTTTCCGATCGGCGGCGTGCTGGGCTTTGCCGCTGTCACCCACCGCGGCATCATTGCGTCGGTGACCACGGCGGCTTTGCCGGCGACCACTGCAGCCCAACTCGACCCGCGCGCCTTGATGCGTTTGCGCGAAGGCAACTTCGAGATCTACCAACTCGACGCCACCGCCTACCCCGGCAACAGCGGCGGGCCAGTGCTGGACGCCAGCAACGGCCGCGTGGTGGCCATCGTCAACATGGTGCTCATCAAGGCCGGGCGCGAAAGTGCCTTGAGCAGTCCCACGGGCATCAGCTATGCGATCCCCGTGCGGCACCTGCACGACTTGCTGAAAACCGCGCGCTGACGGCACGGGTTGACGCGCCGCGTTGCGGGGCTGCTCACGGCCGGGGCCGCTCTCCAACCTTGTAGTAATCGCGGTACCAGTCCACGAAGCGGCCAATGCCGGTGCGGATGTCGGTGGCCGGCGCAAAGCCGGTCCAGGCGGTGAGCGCATCGACGTCGGCATAGGTGGCCGGCACGTCGCCATCCTGCAGCGGCAACAGGTTCTTCTGCGCCTTCAGGCCCAGCGCGTCTTCGATGCAGCCGATGAAGTCCAGCAGGGGCACGGGGTTGTGGTTGCCGATGTTGAAAACACGGAACGGCGCGTTGCTGGTGCCCGGGTCGGGCACATCGGCGCGGTAGGTCTCATCCGCGGTGGCCACACGGTCGAGCACCCGGATCACACCTTCGACGATGTCGTCGACGAAGGTGAAATCGCGCTGCATGTTGCCGTGGTTGAAGACATCGATCGGTCGCCCTTCGAGGATGGCCTTGGTGAACAGGAACAGCGCCATGTCCGGCCGCCCCCAGGGCCCGTAGACGGTGAAAAAGCGCAGGCCCGTGGTGGGCAGGCCAAACAGATGGCTGTAGGTGTGGGCCATCAGCTCGTTGGCCTTTTTGGTGGCCGCGTACATGCTCACCGGGTGGTCCACGCTGTCGTGCTCTGAAAACGGCATGCGGGTGTTGCCGCCGTAGACGCTGGAGCTGGAGGCGTAGACCAGATGCTGCACGTGGCTGTGGCGGCAGCCTTCCAGGATATTCATGAAGCCGACGATGTTGCTGTCGACATAGGCGTGCGGGTTCTTCAGCGAATAGCGCACGCCGGCTTGCGCGGCGAGGTGGATGACCCGGTCGAAGCGCTCCTGCGCGAACAGGGCTTCGATGCCGGGCCGGTCGGCCACGTCCAGCTTCACAAAACGAAAGGCCGGGTGCGGTGTCAGGCGCGCCAGGCGGTCGTGCTTGAGTTGCACGTCGTAGTAGTCGTTCAGGTTGTCCAGGCCCACGACTTCGTCGCCGCGCGCCAGCAGGCGCAGCGTGGTGGTCATGCCGATGAAGCCGGCGGCGCCGGTGAGCAGGATTTTCATGAAGGTCGCTAGAAGACGGCCTGGGCCAGGGCGCTGTGCACAAGGGCGCGGCGGGTGCGGAGAGGCCGCTGCCACCCATGCCAAGGCATTCTGGCATGCAGGTCGTGGTGGGCTTGCGGCCTCTGCGGCGCGCCATGGCAAGGTTCTCACGCTTGCTGCCGTGTTGGGGACTGCCCTCTTGCGGCGGATCAAGTGTCAGTATATCTTGTCACTTCAATGTGTAAGCACCTCATGACACACGCTGCCGCTCGGACACCACCCGGCGGCCGGTGCCCGGCATGAACGTCCTGGCTCTCAGCCTGAACCACCACCACACGCCACTGGACCTGCGCGGCCGGTTGGCGTTTCGGCCCGACCAGTGTGCTGCGGCGCTGCTCAGCTTGCGCAGCCGCTTGCGCAGCGCGGCCCCAGAGGCCGCCTTGCTGTCCACCTGCAACCGCACCGAGTTGTACCTGGTGGGGCCCGCAGCGCAGCCCGACATCGTGGAACCCGCACTGGCCTGGCTGGGCGAACAGGGCGCGGTGGGCGCGGCCGAATTGCGCCAGCACACCCGTGTCGTGCACGACGAAGAGGCCGCTCGCCACGTTTTTCGCGTCGCGGCCGGGCTGGACTCGATGGTGCTGGGCGAGCCGCAGATCCTGGGTCAGATGAAAACGGCCGTTCGCGAGGCCGGCGCCGCCGGCACGCTGGGCAGCACGCTTCATCAGCTGTTTCAGCGTTCCTTCTCGGTGGCCAAGGAAGTGCGCACGCGCACTGAACTTGGCGCCCACTCGGTCAGCATGGCCGCTGCAGCGGTTCGCCTGTCCGGCGAACTGTTCGAGGACCTGGCGCATCTCGACGTGCTGTTCGTGGGCGCTGGCGAGATGATCGAACTGGTGGCCACGCACTTCGCTGCCCGGCACCCACGTTCCATGACGCTGGCCAACCGGCGACTGGACCGCGCGCAGTTGCTGGCCGACCGCCTGGGCGCGCACACGCCGACACCGGTGAAGACGCTGGCGTTGACCGATCTGCCGCAGCAGTTGCACCGCTTTGACGTGGTGGTGTCGTGCACCGCCAGCTCGGTGCCGCTGATTGGCCTGGGGGCGGTCGAACGTGCCATCAAGCAGCGCCGCCGCCGGCCCATGCTGCTGCTTGACCTGGCCGTGCCACGCGACATCGAACCCGAAGTGGCGCGCCTGCAGGATGCCTATCTTTACACCGTGGACGACCTGTCCGACCGGGTGCGCGTGGCCGGCGACCGCCGACAGGCCGCCGTGCAAGAAGCCGAGGCCATCGTCGATGCAGGCGTGCACGGATTTTCGCAGTGGTGCGCGCAGCGCGGCAGCGTGCCGCTGATCCAGGCCTTGCAGCAGCGGGCCGACGAGTGGCAACACGCCGAGGTGCAGCGTGCCACCCGCTTGCTGGCGCGCGGAGAGAACATCGACACCGTGCTGCAGGCGCTGGCCAGCGGCCTGGCGCACAAGATGATGCACGGCACCTTGCGTGCATTGCAGGACACGGAAGATCACTTGCAGCGCGATGAGTTGTCTCGCACGGCGGCGCGACTTTGGTTGCGTCAAGCGGCCGAAGGGCGGCGAACGGCTTGACAGCGTCTCGCCTGCGGCCGGCCTGCGGCAAGGCCGGGAGGCCGGTCGATCAGCAGAAGACCTGCCGGCTCAGGCCCGCCAGGCGACGGGCTGCGCGGCGCTGACCATTTGTGCAGCCCGTGTCGGCGCGACGTTCAGGTCAGCGGGGCACAGGTCGGCCCCGACTTCGCCCGCCAGTTGCGGCCGCAGCACAAAGAGCGGGCCGCCCACCATCACCAGAAGCTGGCGGTTGCAGCTGGCCGTGCGAACGGCTGAAATTTGCTGGCGCAGCCAGTCCAGCTGCGCTTCGCCACCCAGTGAAAAACCGACCACATCGAAGTGCCTCACCCTGGCGCGGGCCGCGGGTGCCGCGGCCACGTCACCCACCCCACCGGTTACATGCCAACCAGCCTGGCTGAAGAACTGCGCCACGATCGACAGACCCATGCTGTGCTGCTCTTGCGGTGGCTGCGCCAACAGCAGTTGAAGACCGGCGTCGGGACCTGCTGGCCGCAGCCAGGCGGCATGCGGCAAGGCGCGCAAGAGGCGCTGCATCTGACCCACGCCCAAGGTCACGGCGGCGAAGTCGCAACGGTCGTCGTTCCACATCTCGCCCAGGCTGCGTGCGGCCGGCGCCATCAGGTCCAGGCACAGGGCCTGGGCCGATGCCCCTTGCTGGCGCAAACCGTCCAGCCGTGCGCCGAGGGCCTTTTCGTCGCCGAGCAGAAGTTCGCCGGCAAAAGCTTCAACGTCCCGCAAGGTGATGCGCACCAGCGTGTGGCGGTGCGCTCGGGCCAGGCGGGGGATCAGTTCTTGTTGAAGGGCACGCACCAGCGCCGAGCCATCCACCTGGGCCGATCGGGTTCCAGGCGGTGTCGCGACTGATTTGAGCATCGTCATGGCTTGGCCCTCAGGTGGCTTCGCGGCAGCCTCGTTCGGGCTGTCTGGGAAACATGATCAACCGCACCCCCAAGAGTGTCAATCGTGATTTACGTCAAGCGATAGAGACACAACTGGCGACTCGAGGACCAGCCGGATTCAGGGTCGGATAGGAATCGCGCTGTTGAGCCAACCCCTTTGCTTTGCCGTCCATTTCAAGTGGCCTCGACTCACGTTGCCACAGTCACGTGCACAACGGTTACTCAGGTGGTCGGTTAGCTCCTACGCGGTCCTTGGCCCGAGTGACGAGCCTCCGATTGCCACTTGCCCCTTCAGCCCGTCCAGGTTGCCGGCACGCAACTGCTCGCGCAGCGGACCCAGGTCCACCGGCTGCTGCAGCAGCTTGGTGAACGCCTTGGCGGTGCCCGGCGGGCCCACGTACAAACCACCGGCCAGCTGGCCGTGGCGCACCACCAGGCGCCACCAGGCGGTGTCGCCTTCGCGGGCATGGAAGTCTTCATCACCTGCACGCGCAACGGTGTCGCCCTGGCTGCGCAAGTCGATGCCATCGCACTTGAGCTGCAACACGATGCGTGGCGTGGCATAGGGCAGGTCTTCGCCCAGGATGGCCGCTGCGGCCGTGGCGGCGTGCGCCGCGCCGATGGGCCACAGCCCGCGCGGTGTGCCCTTGAGTGCGGCCACGTCGCCCACGGCGTAGATGTGCGGGTCGGACGTGCGCATGCGGGCGTCCACCCGCACGCCGTTGTCACCCAGTTCGAGCCCGGCGTTGGCGGCCAGGAAGCTGTTGGCCTGGATGCCCAGCGCAGCCACAAACACATCACCACGCACACGCGGGCCGTGAGCCAGTTGCGCCGCTTTCAGCAGCGGCTCGCCTTCGTAGTTCAGCACCGACACTCCGGTGGCCACCTGGATGCCGATGCTCTCGAGGTAGCCCTTGAGCATGGCGCCACCTTCGGCGTCAAGCTGGGCGTTCATCAAGCGGTCGGCGCGCTGCAGCAGTGTCACCTTCAGCCCCAGGTGGTGCAAGGCATCGGCTGCTTCCACGCCCAGCACGCCGCCACCCACCACCACGGCCCGTTTGGCCTTGCCGCGCATCACGTAGTGGCGGATGGACTGGGCGTCTTCAGCCGAACGCAGCACAAAGGCGTTGGCGTGCTTCATGAAACGTTCGTCCGGGTGCGTGGACCGCGCGCCCGTGGCCAGCACCAGCTTGTCGTAAGGCAGCACCTTGCCACCGGCCAGGTGCAGCTGGCGCTGTTCGCGGTCGATGCGGGTGGCCACCACGCCGCGGTGCACCTGCACGCGCTGCTTGTCGGGCCAGTCGGGCGGCACCAGCAGCAGGCCTTCGAGACCGGCACTGTCGTACACCAGCCGGCCGATGCCCATGCGGTTGTAGAAGGCAAAGGGCTCGTTGCCCACCACGTCGATTTGCAAGCTGGGGCTGTGCCGCCGCAAGGTGTCGGCCACGCCCATGCCGGCCACACCGTTGCCGACGACCACCACACGCTGCACACCCGCGGCCAGGGCCTTGTCCACTTGCGGTGCACGAACGATGTTGATGACCTGCGGCGCCGGTGCGCTGTGGGGGTCGCGGTCGATCAACACCGGCCCGCTGACGTTGCACATGCAGGCCAGCCGCGCGCGGCCTTCCAGGCCCAGGCGGCGCAGCGTGGCCAGTTCGTCGTCACCGGGTGGCGACAGGTGCTCGGCGCCTTCGCACACCGCTACGGGGTCGGCTCCGCAGACGCCGGCACGGCAACCGAAGTTGATCTTGAGGCCGGCGCCTTCGATGGCTTCCAGCAGGGTGGCGTCTTGCGCCACCTGGAAGGTGATGCCCGACTGGCGGTCGGTGACCTCGGCACTGTCGCTGCTGGCCAGGCGGTCTTTCAGCGGCAGGCCGGCGCCAAACTGTGTCTTGCCATCTTGGGCCACAGCCGCCCGCGTGACCGCAGCTTCCTTGCGTTGCGTGGCCTTGTAGCGGCGCTCGGCGTGCAGGCCACTGGCGGTCAACACAGCCGCCAGCACGACGCCGGTGTACTGCGCCAAGCTCTGCAGCCAGGCCACCGACGAGGCGGTGTCTGCAGAGAACAGCGCTGCCAGCGTGCGCACCATCAGCGGCCCTGCAAACCAGTAAAAACACGACAGCGCCAAGGCGCCAAACAGCAACGCCATTCGATAGGGGCTGGTAGGCACATAGGCCGCCGCCAGGCCATAGGCGCCGGCCGATGCACAACAGGCGCCCAGCAGGATCAGCAGGTAGATCCCAGTGCCGTAATCGGGCGCCGGGCCCTGCAGGAAGTAGCCCAGGATCAGCCCCGGCAGCAACCCCATGAACAGCCGCCGCTGCGCCGCATGACGCGGGTCTTCGTCGTAGACGTCGCTGAACACAGCCGCCCGCGGATTGAAGTCGTAGCAGCTCTTCTGGCAGCCCACGCAGGGCTGGCAGTAGCCGTTGCGCACCACGATCAACGGCGCCTGGCCGTAGGTGCGCTGCACCGGTGCCAAAGGGCAGAAGGTGCCGCACCAGCCGCTGCGGCCCTTGAACACCGTGCCGCCGGCAAAGGCCAGCAGCAGCACGGCCACGATGCCCAAGCCCACCACCAGGCCGCTGTGGTTGAGCAGCGGCACCCGCACAGACACTGCCGCCAGGAACAGCAGCACGCTGATGCCAAAGGCCGCGTTTTTCAGGCCCGCCGGCAGATCCAGCGCCCTGGTGAAGCCACCGAGGCGCGGCAGTTGATTGAGCGTGGCCATGGGGCAGACCTGACGCCACAGGCCCGGCGCCAGCACCAGCAGCGCCGGCAAGACCGGTACTGCCAGGCCCCAGAACAGCTTCAGGCCCAGGTCCGGCTGCCACAGCAGCAGCATCACCAACATCGCGGTGACGCCCATCGCCACCGCGCGCGCGGCCCACCACACCGCCATCGGCGCCCGCGCCTGGCGCTGGGTGTAGTTGCGGAAAAACTGCGTGGCGGCTTTGGCCTCGCTGGCACTGGGCTCAAGCTGGGCAGGGGCAGCCTTGCGCCCGACGGGAATGATGGGAATGGATGGCATGCGTTGTGGGCCCAGCGCCATCAGTCAGCCGGCCGCAGCCGGCGCAAGCGCTGCGCAACATGCGCACCCAGGTCGCGCAGCAACGCCACGGCGATGCGCGGCTGCCAGGCCGCCAACTGCTGCAAGGCTTCGGGCGTCACCCGCAACAACTCGGCCGGGCCCGCTGCGGCCACCGTGGCCGTCACGGCGCTGGGCGCGCCGTCCAAAAAGCTGAGCAGGCCAAACACTTCACCTTCGCTGCGAACAGCACGTGTGGGCCCGGGGCCTGTCAGTTCAACCTGGCCACTGGCAATGAAGTGCAGTGCACGGTCGCTTTCGCCGGCCCGGACCAACACAGCGCCGGGGGGGAAGCGCCGGCGGGCGGCAAAGCGGATGACCTGCTCCCAGTCTTCGCCGCTCAGGTCGGCCAGGATGGCCTGCGGCGGCTCGGCGCCGGATGATTCGGCCCCAGGGTCGGGCTTGGCCTGGTAGCTGAAGAAGTCGCTCATCGGGCTGTGCTTTCACGGGTGCCGGGCTGGTGCGTCGCGGTTTTGATGGCTGGGCTGACTGCCGCTCTTCGTGTTCAGCCTGGCGGAACTTCATCGCTTGCATGGGGCAGGCCTTGCAGCGCCGACTGACCCTGGCGGGCAGCTGCTGCCAACTGCTCAACCAGCAGCAGCAGATCGCGACCCTGCAGCGCCTGCGCGGGCAAGCGCAGGCCACGTGCCAGCGCCTCGGCCAAGGCGGTGTCCGACTGGAGCGCAGAAACAGGCGGCGGCGCAGCGCGCGCTGCAGGTGTGTGTGGCGCTGCGGGTGCAGGCAATTGGACGGATGCAGCCACAGGAGCGGCAGGTGCGGGCGCCGGCGTCGGCTGAGCGGCAGGCCGCACGACAGGCGGCGCCACGCGGATGCGTGTCATGTCCAAACCCGAGTCTTCAGGCGGTGGCGCGGCGCGCAAGATCTCTGTCAGCCCCACCTTTTCGTAGCCACCACCCAGAGCCAGCATGGCGGCCGGGTCGCCACCGCGTTGCGGCGCGGTGTGCATAACGCCCGCGCCTCGACCGCCAGGCGGGGGCGCCGGCATTTGCACGGTCAGCGTCACCGGCCGGTCGGGCATGGGCGGACCCGAAACCCGGATGTCATAGGGCCCCAGCTCGATGCAGTCGCCATCGCGCAGCAGGTGCTCGCCCGCCATGCGCGACGTGGCGCCGTTGACAAAGGTGCCGTTGGTGGACAGGTCGCGCAACGCCGGGCCGGCGGGCGTGTCCACGATCTCACAATGGCGGGCCGAGATGGCCAGCGTGCGGTCGGCAATGGGCCAGCCGTTGCCAGTGTCGCGGCCGATGGTGAAGCGTTGCAAGGGCTGCGGCAACCGCACCTCTGCAATCAGCTTGTCGGCCAGGTCGGCGCCCTTGACCACTTTCAGGGTCCACATCGTTCACGGTCCTCCACCGCTTGCCAGGCTGCATGCCCCTGCGGTTGGCAAATCGTAGCCTGGATGTGCCGTCTGGCCGGCCGTCTTGCGTGGCCCATGTTCAAGCGGCAGGATCCGGCTTCAGACTTTGCCGGCACTGGCTGCCGGCCGCTGAAGGCGCGCCCAAGCACGGCTGCCGGCTTTGCGCAGCAGGTGGGGCACGATCTGGTGCCAGGGCATGCGCAGCCCATGCGAGCGCACGAACAGCAGCCAGCGCGCCAGCGCACTGCCTGCCGAGTCACACGTCGGGTGCGGCGGTTTCAGTGCCAAGGCCAGCAGGGGCGGCATCAGCACCTTGGACGCCCAGCCGCTGGCCAGGGCGTTCACACGCGCTGCCAGTGCGGCCGGTGGCCGGGTTCCGAACAGGCGCTGGACTTCGCGCAGCACGTGGAAGAGCGCCGACCCGATGCCCAGCTCTTGTGCGCGGTCAAGCAAGGTGGGCCAGAAGTCGGCCTGGGCGGAAAAGTGCAGCAGCAGGTCGTTGAGGTCCAGCAGGTCGCGCAGCCCGGCCGAGAAGTCCCCTTCCTGCATCAGGTGCACGGCACTGTGCAACACCATGTCGGCCGGTGCCAACGTGGCCAGCTGCGAGCCTGCATGCAGTGGCCGAGCGGACTGGAGCAGGCGGCTGCCGTCCACGGCAAAGCGCGAAGTGGGCGGCGTGATGGTGTGATGCACGTCCAGCCAGGTGTGGCGCCACACGTGTTTCAGCGGCGGCAGTTCGTGCATCCACTGGCGGTAGTAGCGCTCGTCGTAGGGGTCCAGCGCTTCTTGCACCCAGCCGGCAGCCATCAGCGACAACTCGGCCGCCTGAATCGACGACCTGGCCACCAGGATGTCGACATCGGCGAACAGGCGGCCGCGTGCGGGCGGCAGGTCCAGCGCCACATAAGCCGCGCCCTTGAGCAGCACCACGGGGCCAGGCACGTCTTTCATCGCCACGCGCAGGCGATCGGTCTCCCAGCGCACCTGCTGGCGCTGACGCTGAGCAGAAGCGAGCGCGCTTTGAAGGTGCCGGCGGGGCTGGCTGGGCACAGCGTCCAGCCAGCCGCGGTTCTGAAAGTGCTGCGCCAGACGTGCATGCAGGCGGCAACGCCGCGCCTGAGACAGCAGCAATTCCCACTGGCGCGGCGCGAAGTGCGGGCACTCGCGCAGCACCCACAGGCCCGAGAGCAGGTCGCCGCTCATGCCCTGCCGCTGGCCAGCGCGTCGAAAACGGCGATGGCGTCGTCGAGCTGGCTGTAGACAAAGTCGTGGCAGGCACTGGCTTCGACCAGGCTACACATCGTGTCAAAGCCCTGTTGACCCAACACGCCGTAGTTGAAACTGTTCTTGGCCAGATCGACCACCGTGTCGGACTTCTCTCGTGGCGTCAGCGCGGCCGCTGCGCCGGCTTGCCAGCGCGGAAACACCACCCACGCCGGCTTTGCCGTTTCGAGCACCCGCGCCACGTGCGCCGGTGGTGCCAGCATGTGCGTGACCGTACCTTTGCTGGTGTTGTAAGCCGGCTTGTTGAAAGTGGCTCCAGGCACAAATCGGGACAGGATTTCGATGGACTCGTTTTTCAGACTGATGGGGCGTGCCAATGCCTGCAGCCCCAAGCCATCGAAGGGAACCAGCGCCACCTCGTCGGACAACAGACGCCAGCCCCGGTGGACCAGCGCCGCGCACAGCGTGCTCTTGCCCGAGCCCGGCGGTGCCGGCAGGATGGCGGCGCGGCCACCGCGTTCAACCACGGCCGCGTGAATCAGCAGGTAGTGGTTGACGTGCGTGGAAATGCACCAGTTCATCGCCCACTCCAAGAGCGGGAACGCATGCGCCAGCGGCAGCGGCTCGAAGGTGTTGGCGCCGTCGAAGCGAAAGCGCACTTGCGGACGCACGTGACCGCGCAGGCCTGCGGGTTTCAGGACCTCGAGATCGAAGTCGCAGAAGGTGTCGTCGGCGACCAGCGGATACGCGCCATACAGCAGTTGCAGACCATCGCTGATGTGCTGGACGTTGGAGTGGACACGGAAAGAAAAAGGGCCCGTCTTGAAAGCGAGCCCCGGACCGGCTAGCCGCGAAACAAGCTCCCGGCCGGAGAGCTGGGCGATCATTCGCCGGACTCTAGCTCCTGCAGCCAACCCGACGCGAGGAACTGCTGCACGACCTCGGAGACCTGCGTCTCGAGGCCCTCGTTGGGCTGCACTTGAAGGTCGGCGGCAAGTGCAGCCACCAACTGGGTCAAGCTGTGCGGGCCTTGCTCGAAACAGGCCAGCGTGGCGGCCTCAAGCGCGTCTGCCGACGCGGTTTCGCCGGAAACCGCCTCGAGCACCACGCACGAATCCCCCAGGATGCGCCAGTGAAGTTCGACAAGGGGGTTCAGCCGCCAGACTGGCGGTTCAGCGATGAGCAGAGGCGAACCCTGCGACAGCTCAGGCCTCTTGCGACAGGTAGTCGCTGAACAACTGGAAGGCCTTGTCGCGGATGCCCGTCTGGCTCATGCCACCCATCAACGGATTCCGACCCGCGTAGAGATCAACCACGTTGGAGGGGGTGTACGTGAAGACGGGGGCTCTCTTGTTGGCGTTGAACAGCGCTGCCAGCCAGACCGCCTCTTCAGAGGCCGAGTAGGAGTGGATGATGTCCGCGCAGAATCGGTTCTTGTTCGAGCCAGATCCCGGGTCGGACAGTTCAAACACATGCCAGAAGCGCAGCTTGGTGCCAGCGGACGTGTTGGCACACAGGTCGAAATTGAGGTTGCGGCCTTTGCCGTTGTTCCAGCCGGAGCCCCAAGCGGTCGAGGATGTGTAGTGAGAGCACCTGTGCCCAGAGACGGGCGATGTGGTGCCCGTAACCGAACCGATCATCGAACCGACCGATGACGCGGTGGCGTGGTAGTTCTTGCTGCTCTTGACACAATACGGCCGGCCGGTGGCGTGCGCAGAAAAGGGCAGGCCGACACCGGCCAGCGCGCCTCCGGCGCCCACCACACGCAAGAGGCGGCGACGTTGCAGGATGGAACCAGCAGCGTCCATCGGGGCGTCGACCTTGGGTTGCCCCTGGGCTTCGTTCGATTGAGACTGGTCATTCATAAGCGGCACCTTGGCAAGAGACTGGCTGGCGGAATTCACAAACCTGCAGGGATGCAAGCAATCCGCGTGCCCCTTTGGAATCTTCCAAAAATTGTGAATCAAATCAAAGACTTGGACAATCAACAGGCTTAGCTTGCAAAAGCCTTTGGTCTTCGAGGGGCCGAACTGTAAAGTTCTCCCACATTCTGCTGGACGCTTGGTGACAACCCAACATCCCTTCGTGACCCTCCGAAACGAGTACCAAGAATAACGCCGATATCCGCAGCGGGCGACCCTTCAGGCCTGGTTTCCCCCCATTCCGGGGTGTCAAAAACCGCCCTTCCTGCGCAGAAACTGCCCTGGCGCCCTGACGGCTACGCTCAGTTCACTGCGCCGAGCCCCACAGGTCCTTCAAGCGGCTGTCTCGACCGCAGGACGTGCGGTAGTACTTGTAGCGCACCGGGTTCTTCAGGTAATAGTCTTGGTGATAGCCCTCGGCTGCATAGAACGGCCCCGCCGACTCGATGGTGGTGACGATGGGCTCCTTGAAAGGCTTGCTCTTGTCGAGTCCGGCCTTCGAGGCTTGCGCAGCAGCGGCCTGTTGCGCGCCGTGCGTGAAGATGGCCGTGCGGTAAGGGCTTCCGGCGTCGCAGAATTGGCGGTCCTTGGTGGTGGGATCGATGGTGCGCCAGAACTTTTCCAGCAGTTGTGCGTAGCTGACCTTGGCTGGGTCGAAGACGATTTCCACTGCCTCGGCGTGGCCGGTGCTGTTGGCCGACACCTGCTGGTAGGTGGGGTTGGCCACGGTGCCGCCGATGTAGCCGCTGGTGGTGGACACTACGCCCGGCACCTTGTCGAAGTCGGCCTCGACGCACCAGAAACAACCGCCCGCAAAAGTGGCCTTGGACAGACCCGCTGGCAGCGGGGCCTGTGCGGCAGCGGTTGCGGGTGCGTCTGCGCCTTGCGAAAACGAGCCGCCGGCCCAGGTGACCAAAGCCACCACCGCAGCCGCCGCCGCCCAGGACGTGAACGCCTTCATGCCGCAGCAGGCACAAAGCGCAGCGCCACGCCGTTGTTGCAATAGCGCTTGCCGGTGGGTCGTGGCCCGTCATTGAAAACGTGGCCCTGGTGGCCGCCGCAGCGCGCGCAGTGGTATTCGGTGCGCGGCAGGATGAGCTTGAAGTCGGTCTTGGTGCTGATGGCTTCTGGCAGCGGGTCGAAGAAGCTGGGCCAGCCGGTGCCGCTGTCGTACTTTGTGGTGTGCGCAAACAGCGGCAGGTCACAGCCCGCGCAATGGTAGGCGCCGGGGCGCTTCTCGGCGTTCAGCGCGCTGGTGTGCGGCGGCTCGGTGCCTTCTTTGCGCAGCACGCGGTAGGCGGCGTCGCCGAGGCGTTTTTTCCACTCGGCGTCGCTCAGCTCCACGTGGTCGGCGCGGGTGGGGGTGGATGCGGCGTCAGAGGCGGTCACCGCAGTTGCGGCGGCCCCGCCCAGGCCCAGCCCGGACAGGATGTTGAGAAAGCTGCGGCGGGACATGTGGGTCTCCTGGTTCATGGACTGCTGTCGTGCCAGCGGCGCCGATCTTTCACCTGGCGCTTGCTGCGGCTCTAGCGGGACTCAGCCAAAGGCACCCTGATCTTGCGCGTTTGCCCGGACCGCCACACCGACAGGGTCACTGTCTCGCCGGCCTGCCGGCTTTCCAGCTGGTTCAGCATCTCGTCCAGGTCGGCGACCGGCTCGTCGTTGACCGCGGTGATGACGTCGCCCATTTCCACCTCGCCGCGGTTGCCGCGCCTGAAGGGCAACAGGCCGGCCTTGGCCGCCGGCGTGCCGCTGCCCACCTGCACGATGGCCACGCCCTTGGGCAGTTTCAGCGCGCGCTGCAGGTTGGCCGGGCCGGCGGTGATGCCCAGCGCCGGGCGCACAAAACGGCCGTCGCGGATGAGGCGCGGCACGATGCGGTTGACCTCGTCGACGGGAATCGCAAAGCCGATGCCCGCGCTGGCGCCGCTGGGGCTGGCAATCTGCGTGTTGACACCGATCAGCCGCCCTGCCGAATCGAGCAGCGGCCCGCCCGAATTGCCCGGGTTGATGGCCGCGTCGGTCTGGATCACGCCACGGATGGTGCGCTGATTGAACGATTCGATCTCGCGGTTGAGCGCACTGACAATGCCGGTGGTCAGCGTCTGGTCCAGGCCGAAGGGGTTGCCGATGGCGTAGACACGCTGGCCCACCAGCAGGTCGCGGCTGGTGCCCACGGTGATGGGCGGCAGCTTGTCCCTGGGCGCGTCGATCTTCAGCACCGCCAGGTCGCGGTCGGGAAATGCCCCCACCAACTGGGCGTTGAAGCTGGTCTGGTCGGCCAGCGTCACCCGGGCGCCGTTGGCGCCCTGGATGACGTGGAAGTTGGTCACGATGTGGCCGGCGTTGTCCCACACGAAGCCCGAGCCGGTGCCACGCGGCACCTGCTGCACGTTGGCCGAGAACAGGTCGCGCTGAACACCCAGGCTGGTGATGTGAACCACCGAGGGGCTGGACTTCTTGAACAGCTCGACATTCGCAAGTTCGTCCGCGGTCAGCGGGCCGCGCGGCGTGACGGCCCGGGGCACGGCCTCGCCTTTGTCTTTGCCTTGCACCAGCGTGGGCGTCAGCCATGCAGCGGCCAGGGCCACGGTGGCGACCACGGCGGCAAACAAGGCGGTGGTGGCAGACGGCAACTTCATGACGCAGACCCCGGCAAAGGCTCAAGACACAGCCATGCTAGGTGGGATTCATTGCTGCCTTGTCAAGAGCGACGGTCGGGCGCCTGCCGCCGCCAGCCGCCCCTGGCCGCGACATCAAGCCACCGTGTAGGCCGCCGCCGCCGTCGCGATCAAGATGCCTTCTTCGTTGACCAGCCGCATCTGTGTACTGCCGATGCGTCCGCCCAGTCGCATGACCTCGGCCGTGACCGTGAACTGCCGGCCCAGGCCTTGACGCAGGTAATCCACCCGCAGGTCGATGGTGCCGACCCTGGTGAAGCGTGTCATCACCTGTTGCACGCTGTCGTGCGGGTGCCGCGCCGCGATGCCCACGATGACCGCGAGGCCGCCCATGTGGTCCAGCGTGGCCGAGATCACGCCGCCGTGCAGGCGGCCGTGTGCGTAGTGGCCCACCAGTTCGGGCCGCATGTCGAAGGTGGCGCGCACGTCACCGGGCTGCACCGAGGCGATCTTCAGGCCCAGGGTCTGGTTGAAAGTGATCTTGTATTCGAACAGGTCCACCAGCGCTTCGTCCACCAGCGCCTGTTCGGCAGGCGTGCGCGGCTGCAGTGCGGGTGCCGTCATGCCAGGGCGCCCGCGTGCAGGCCCAGCCGCTGCCGCGCCTCGGCCGGCGACGCGATGTCGCGGCCCGCGCGCCGCGCGCAGGCGGCCAGGGCCTGGACCAGCGCGCCGTTGCCGCTGGCCCGTTCACCACCCGGCAGGTAGAAAGTGTCTTCCAGCCCGGTGCGCAGGTTGCCGCCCAGGTCGGCGGTTTTCTGGTGCACGGGCCAGATCTCTGCGCGGCCGATCAGCGTGGTCTGCCACACCGCACCGGCCGGCGCGTAACGCGGCAGCAGCGCCAGCAGGTCGGCGTCGCAGGGCATGCCGCTGGCCACGCCCATGACCAGGTTCACTTCGGGCACGCCGCTGAACATGCCGGCCTTCAGGTACATGGCCACGCTGCGCAGGATGCCGACGTCGAAACATTCGAACTCGGGGTGCGTGCCGCAGGCGGCCATCACGTCCAGGAACTGCTGCACCTTGGTCACCGGGTTGTCGAAGACCATCGGCGGCCAGGCCCATTCGCCGTTGTCCTTGATCTTCAGATAGTTCAAGGTGCCGGCGTTGCAGGCCGCGATCTCGGGCTTCACCCGTTCCAGACAAGCTTTCGGGCCGCTGATGTCCTTGCCGATGACACCCGTGGTCAGGTTGATGATCACCCCCGGGCAGGCCGCGCGGATGGCGTCGCACACTGCTTGCGCCACGTCCGGGTCCCAGCTGGGCATGTGGCCGAAGCCGCTGTCCTGGCTGCGCAGGTGCACATGCATGATGCTTGCGCCGGCGTTGAACGCATCCCGCGCTTCGGCCGCCATCTGCTGGGGTGTGACCGGCACCGGGTGCTGCAGCGGGTTGGTCAGCACGCCGGTCAGCGCGCAGGTGAGGATGGCTTTGTCTTGGCTCATGCGGGAATGTCCAGCTCGACCAGCACGGCGCCGGCGGCGACGGGGTCTTTGGGTTTGACGTTGACGGCCTTCACGGTACCGGTTGCAGGGGCGTTGAGCCACATCTCCATCTTCATCGCTTCGACGCAGACCAGGGGCTGGCCGGCGACCACGGTGTCGCCCGCCTGAACACTGACTTGCGCGACCACGCCGGCCACTGGCGCGCGGGCGTGTGTGGGGTCGGCGGCGGCATCGGCCTTCGGGTAGGCCGATGGCTCTTCGAAGCCGAAGACAGCGCCGTCCAGGCACAGGTGCAGCGTGCCGCCGTCTTGCAGCGCAGTGACACGGCGCTGCACACCGTCGATGTGGATGCGCGCGTGCTGGCCGTTCCAGGACAGCACCTGCACCGCCGCATCGGGCGCACGTTGTGTGCGCTGCTCGCCTTGGCACAGCAGCGTCAGGTCGAAGGCCGCCACGCTGGCCGGTCGCTGGCAGCCCGGCCCCGCCAGCAAGGCAGCGGCGATGCGCCAGGCGGCACCGGGCGGCGCGGTTCGCTGCAGCAGCGGCTCGCCGCTGGCGGCCCACTCGTCCAGCGTCGTCGTCGTCATCGCGGCCGCCATGAACTGCGGGTGGTTCACCAGCTCGCGCAGGAAGCGGCCGTTGCTGGGCAGGCCCAGCAGCGGCACGTCGTCCAGCGCACGGGTCAGGCGGCGGATGGCGTCGGCGCGGTCGCTGCCGTGGGCGATGAACTTGGCGACCATCGCGTCGTAGTAGGGCGATACCTCGCCACCTTCGGCCATGCCGTGGTCGATGCGGACATCGGTGGCGCCGGGTTGCCAGCCGGCGATGCGGCCGGTCTGTGGCTTCCAGCCGTCACAGGGGTCTTCGGCATACAGGCGCGCTTCGATGGCGTGGCCGGTGAAGCTGATCTGGTCCTGCGTCAGCGGCAGCGGCTCGCCGCGCGCCACGCGCAGCTGCCACTCCACCAGGTCCAGGCCGGTGATGCACTCGGTCACGGGGTGCTCCACCTGCAGCCGGGTGTTCATCTCCAGGAAGTGGTGTTTCATGTCGGCATCGACGATGAACTCCACCGTGCCCGCGCCGCGGTAGCCCACGGCCAGCGCGGCGGCCACGGCGTCGCGGCCCATCGCGGCGCGCATCGCCGCGTTGACCACCGGCGAAGGCGCTTCTTCGATGACCTTCTGGCGCCTGCGCTGCGCCGTGCAGTCGCGTTCGCCCAGGTGCACGGCGTGGCCGCGCGCGTCGGCAAAGACCTGGATCTCGATGTGGCGGCCGTTGTCGATCAGCCTTTCCAGCATCAGCGTGGCGTCGCCAAAAGCGCTGCTGGCTTCGCGGCGCGCGCCAGTGATGGCCTCTGGCAGATCGGCGAAGTTGCGCACCAGGCGCATGCCGCGGCCCCCGCCACCAGCCACGGCCTTCACCAACAGCGGCAGACCCAGTTGGTGCGCTTCAGCCGTCAGACGTTCGTCGCCTTGGTCCTGGCCCAGGTAGCCGGGCGCGCAAGGCACACCGGCTTCGATCATGCGGCGCTTGGCCAGCGCCTTGTCGCCCATGGCACGGATGGCCGATGGCGGCGGGCCGATGAACACCAGGCCCGCATCGGCGCACGCCTGCGCAAAGTCGGCACGTTCGGACAGGAAGCCGTAACCCGGGTGAACGGCGTCTGCGCCGGTCTGTCGTGCAGCGTGCAGCAACGCGGCGATGTTCAAGTAGCTGTCGGCAGCCGGCGCAGGCCCGATGCGCACGGCTTCATCGGCCTGCTGCACATGCAGCGCACCGGCATCCGCATCGCTGAAGACCGCCACGGTGCGGTAGCCCAGGCGGTGTGCGGTGCGGATGACGCGGCACGCGATCTCGCCACGGTTGGCGATGAGGATCTTGCTGAAGCTCATGGCAGCGCCCACTTTGCCTTGCGCTTTTGCAGGAAGGCGGTCGTGCCTTCGATGCCTTCGGGCCCCAACGCGGCAGCCGAAAAAACTTCGGCCGCTTCTTGCACCAGTGAAGCCGGCGACTGAAAGCGCGCCTTGGCCATCAGCGCCTTGGTGGCCGCCACCGCGCCGGGCGCACATTGCAGGATGTCGGACAGCACCTGCGCCAAGGCAGCGTCCAAGGCCTCACCCCCATGCACCCCATGCACCCCATGCACCCCGTGCACCAGCTGCAGCGCAAGCGCTTCCTGTGCATTCAAGCGCCCGCCGGTGACGGCCAGGCGTCGCGCTTCGGCGTAGCCCAGCCGCTGCACCAGGAAGGGCCCGATCTGCGCCGGCACCAGGCCCAGGCTGGTCTCGGGCAGGCGGAAGCTGGCGGTGTCGGAAGCCAGCGTCACGTCGGCCACACAAGCCAGGCCGAAACCGCCGCCCATGCAGGTGCCTTCGACAACCGCCACTGTGACGATGCCGGTGTCGGCGTAGGCCACGCACAGTTCGCCGAACGCTGCGTTGGTTTCCACCAGTGCGTTCGGGTCGTCCTGCAATCTCATGCGGGCGGCGGCCATGTCGGACAGGTCGGCGCCGGCGCAGAAATGTCCACCCGCGCCGCGCAACACGATGACGCGTATTTCGCCGCGCATCTCGGCCTGGCTCAGCACCACGCGCAATTCACGCACCATGGCCAGCGACATGGCGTTGCGCACCGCCGGGCGGTTGAGGGTGACGTGCAGCACGTCGACTTCGCGACGCAGCGCCAGCGTCGTGAACCCGGCCAGCTCGACGCTCATTGCGGCAGCTTCGACGGCAGGGTGCCTTCGAGCTTGCAGATGATGCCCAGCATGATCTCGTCGGCTCCGCCGCCGATGCTGATCAGGCGGCTGTCCCGGTAGGCCTGGCTGATGGGGTTGTCGGCCGTGAAACCCATGCCGCCCCAGTACTGCAGGCAGGCGTCGGTGACTTCCCGCGACAGCCGCCCGCACTTCAGCTTGGCCATGCTGGCGAGTTTGGTGACATCCTTGCCGCTGACGTACATCTCCACTGCACGGTAGGTCAGCGCGCGCAGCGCTTCGACTTCGGTGCGCAGTTCGGCCAGCCGGTAGTGCACCACCTGGTTGTCCAGGATGCTCTTGCCGAAGGCCTTGCGCTGGCGTGTGTAGTCGATGGTCTGGTCGATCAGGCGGTCCAGGCTGCGCAGGCTGCCGGCGGCAGCGTACAGCCGCTCTTCCTGAAACTGCAACATCTGGAACGTGAAGCCCAGGCCCTCCTGACCGATCACGTTTCGCTTCGGCACCCGCACGTTGTCGAAAAAAAGCTGTGCGGTATCCGAACTGTGCATGCCGATCTTGTGGATCTTCTGCTTGCTGATGCCGGGTGAGTCCATCGGCACCACGATCAGGCTCTTGTTCTTGTGCGCCGGGCCGTCGGACGTGTTGGCCAGCAGGCAGCACCAATCGGCCTGCAAGCCATTCGTGATCCACATCTTGGTGCCGTTGATGACGTAGTCGCCGCCATCAACTTTGGCCGTGGTCTTGATCGACGCCACGTCGCTGCCGCCGCCGGGCTCACTCACGCCCAGGCAGGCCACCACATCGCCGGCAATGGTGGGCACCAGAAATTCCTTGCGCAGTTCATCGCTGCCAAAACGCGCCAGCGCCGGCGTGGCCATGTCGGTGTGCACGCCAATGGCCATGGGCACGCCGCCGCAGTTGCACTGGCCAAGCGCTTCGGCCATGACCATGCTGTAGCTGAAGTCCAGGCCCGCGCCGCCGTATTCCTCGGGGTACTTCAGGCCCAGCAGACCCAGCTTGCCCAGCTTCTTGAATACCTCGTGCGCAGGGAACTGGCCCTTGGCCTCCCACTCGGGCACGAAGGGGTTGAGTTCCTTGTCGCAGAACTTGACGACGGTGTCTTCGAGTGCGCGGTGTTCTGGGGTGAACTTCATCAGGGTGTCTCTCAGTCTCAGAATCTGGCGGCGCCAAAGGTGTTGGGTCGCAGCTGTCGTTGTTCGGCTTCCTGCGCCAAGGCCAGGCACAGACCCAGGACGCGGCGGGTGCCCCGCGGGTCGATCACGCCGTCGTCCCACAAGCGCGCGGTGCCGAAGAGCACGTGGCTCTCGGCGTCCAGGCGATTGCGCAGCGCGTCGCTCATCGCCGCAAGTGCTTCGTCGTTGGCCGGCAGTCCCAAACGTTCAAGTTTGGCGCGGTTCAGGATGTCCATCACCTTCGCCGCCTGCGCGCCGCCCATCACGGCCGTGCGTGCGCTGGGCCAGCTGAAGATGAAACGAGGGTCGAAGCCCCGCCCGCACATGCCGTAGTTGCCGGCGCCGAAGCTGCCGCCCAGCACGACGGTGAACTTGGGCACACGCGCGTTGGCCACGGCCTGGATCATCTTGCTGCCGTGTTTGATGGCGCCGGCCTGTTCGGCCGCCTTGCCCACCATGTAGCCGGTGGTGTTCTGCAAAAAGACCAGCGGCGTGCCGCTCTGGTCGCACAGCTGGATAAACTGTGCGGCCTTCGTGCTGCCGGCCGGCTGGATGGGGCCGTTGTTGCCGATCACGCCCACCGCATGACCTTGCAGTCGTGCATGGCCGCAGACGGTGTCTGCCGCAAAGGCGGCCTTGAATTCCAGGAAGTCTGATTCGTCCACCAGGCGCGCGATGACCTCGCGCACGTCGTACGGCTGGCGCTCGTCGGCAGGCACGACGCCCATCAGTTCTTCGGCCGGGAACAGCGGCTCGGGTGCGTGAACAGCGGCAGCTACCGTGTCCCACGGCAGCTTGTCCATCAACTCACGCGTCAGCGCGATGGCGTGGGCGTCGTTGTCGCTCAGGTATTCACCCAGGCCCGTGACTTCGGCGTGCATCTGTGCGCCGCCCAGCTCTTCGTCGCTGGCGTCTTCGCCGATGGCGGCCTTCACCAGCGGCGGCCCGGCCAGGTAGATGCTGCTGCGGCCCTTGACCAGCACCACGTAGTCGCTCAGGCCCGGCAGGTAGGCGCCACCGGCGGTGGAAGAACCGTGCACCACCGCGATCTGCGGAATGCCGGCAGCCGACAGGCGCGCCTGGTTGGCAAACGTGCGGCCGCCGTCGACAAAGATCTCGGCCTGGTACATCAGGTTGGCGCCACCGCTTTCCACCAGCGCAATCAGCGGCAGCTTGTTCTGTGCCGCCAGTTCCTGCGCGCGCAAGGCCTTCTTCAGCCCCATCGGCGCGATGGTGCCGCCTTTCACCGCGCTGTCGCTGGCGGAGATCAACACACGCTTGCCGGACACGACGCCGATGCCCACGATGCTGCCGCCGCCCATCACGCTCTTCTTGCCATCGTCGTCGTGCATGCCCAGGCCGGCCAACGGGCTGAGTTCCAGAAAGACGCTGCCGCGGTCCAGCAGCCGCGCCACCCGTTCGCGCGGCAACAGTTGGCCGCGCTTGTCGAACTTGTCGCGCTTGCTTTCGCTTTCGGCCACGACCTGGGCTTGCAGGGCCTGCACCTCGGCCAGGCGTTCGGCCATGCGGGCCGCGTTGGCCGCAAAGGCGGACGAGCGCGGGTCGAGCAAGGATGACAGCTGGGGCATTACTTCAACACGTCGGGGGTCACGGCGCGATGGAAACCGTCGAAGGGCACGGACTTTGACTCGGTGCCCAGCGGAAAGATGTCGCTGCCCAGCGACGCCGCGCCATCGATCTGCAGCGTGACACCGGTGATGAAACTGGCCGCGGGCGACAGCAGAAAGACGATGGCGCCGCTGACCTCGGCCTCCACACCCAGACGCCGCAGCGGCACGTGCTGCTTCAGCTTGGGGATGATCGACTTCATCGCGCCGCCATAGGTGTCCATGCCGCTGGACGCAATCCAGCCCGGCGCCACGGCGTTGACACGCACACCGGCATGTGCCCATTCAAAGGCCGCCGTCATCGTGAGGTTGCTCATGCCCGAACGTGCCGCGCCGCTGTGGCCCATGCCGGGCATGCCGTTGCGAAACTCGGCCGTCATGTTGACCACCGCGCCGCCGTGCTGCTGCATGCACTGGTTGAACAGCTCGCGCATCATCAGGAAGCCGCCCGTGAGGTTGCTGGCCACCACCGCGTCGAAACCCTTCTTGCTGATGGCCAAGAGCGGCGCCGGGAACTGCCCGCCGGCGTTGTTGACCAATCCCGTCACCGGCCCGTGCGCGGCAATGACGGCCGCCACGCCAGCCTTCACCGCTTCTTCGTCGCGGATGTCGAAGGCTGTCGTGTGGCACACACCGCCGTCGGCCTTGATTTCGGCCGCCACCACATCCAGCTTGACCTGCGTGCGCCCGCTGATCACCACCGTGGCACCCAGGCTGGCCAGTTCATGGGCCACGCAGCGACCGATGCCACTGCCGCCGCCGGTCACCCAATGCAGCTGGCCGGCAAACAGGCCGGGGCGGAAGACGCTGGCGTAGCGGTCGGTGGGGGTCATCGGGCGCATCGGGTGTCCGGGGAAGCCGCATTAGGCGTGCATTAGACGTGCATTAGGCGACAGGGTAACGTTAACGTCAACTGGGTGACATATGGGTAAATTCCCGCATGCAAACGGCACCCGCGGCGGCTACGATGCCGGGCATTCAACCCCCCCCATGCCTTCAAAGGAAGCCTCTGCCATGGACATGCAAGCCTGTACCGAGACGCTGCGCAACAAGATGGGCGCGGCCAGCGGCCTGAACGCCACCCTGAAGTTCGACTGCGGCGCCGATGGCGTGGTGGTGCTGGACGGCAAGAGCGTGCCCAATGCCGTGCACAACAACGACGTCGAGACCGACTGCACCGTGGCCATCACGCTGGACAATCTGACCGCACTGCTGACCGGTGAACTGGAGCCGACCACTGGCTTCATGATGGGCAAGTTCAAGGTCAGCGGCGACATGAGCGTGGCCATGAAACTCCAACGCGTGGTCTGACCATGTTGCAGGCGGTGACTCGCAAGAAGGCCACGGCCTCGGCGCAAGAGGTGGTCGACTCGCACCGCGACGAAGACACGGGCGAGCTCTTTGGCATCACCGAGCTGTGCACCGAGTTTGGCATCACGCTGCGCAGCATCCGCTTCTACGAAGACAAGGGCCTGCTGGCGCCGCGCCGCATCAACGGCACCCGTGTCTACACACGGCGCGACCGCGCGCGGCTGGCCATCATCCTGCGTAGCAAGGTCGTTGGCGCCAGCCTGGCCGACATCAAACATTACCTGGATCTCTACGGCGACCATGGCGAAGGCCGCACCCAGCAGTTGAAGTACGTGCTGAACAAGACCGACGCCGCCATCGACGACCTGGCGCAAAAGCGCGCGCACCTGGACGCCATGTTGTCGGAGTTGCGCATCATCAATGCCGAGGTGCGCCAACGGCTGGACAGGCGCTGAACCGATTGAGGAGGCCGCCATGTTGACCCGGTCCGATCCCGCCACGCCCATGCCCAAGCTGCTGGAGCGGCTGCGCGCGGATGGCTATCTGATCCTGCCGTCTGTGCTGCCGGCCGCCCAGGTGCAAGCCATACGCTCCGCGCTGCAGCCCTGGCTGCGGGGCGACAAACCCGGGCGCAATGACTTTGAGGGTTATCACAGCGAACGTGTGTATGCGCTGCTGGCCAAGAGCCCCGTGTTTGCCGACCTGGCGACGCACCCGCTGGTGCTGGACGTCTGCGAAGCCGTGCTGGGGCCCCACTTCATGCTCTCGGCCTGCCTGGCCATCAACACCCACCCGGGTGAAACGGTGCAGCCGCTGCACTTCGACGACAGTTTTTACCGCGTGCCCCGGCCCCGGCCGGCCTATGGCATCAGCGCCTTCTGGACCATCGACGACTTCACGGCTGAAAACGGCCCCACCGAGATCATCCCAGGCAGCCACCTGTGGGGCGATGACGTGCCCGTGGGCACGGCGCTGCACACGGTGTTCGAACAAGGCGGCTTGGGCGGGCCGGAGAAGCATCCCGACCTGCAGCCGGTCATCGTGCCGGCCGGATCGCTGATGTTGGCCATGGGCACGCTGTGGCATCGCGGCGGCGCCAACAACAGCGCCGCGCCGCGCCTGCTGATCACGCCGCAATACTGCGTGGCCTGGGGCCGGCAGATGGAAAGCATGCTGCTGTCGGTGCCGCCCGCCACCGTGGCCCGCTACCCCGAGCGCGTGCAGCAGTTGCTGGGCTACAGCATCCACCCGCCGTTCATGGGCCATGCCGATGGCGTGCACCCCGCGCGTACCTTGAAGGATCATCATGAATAGCGCCGCACAGGCTTTCATCTACGAGCACGTGCGCACGCCGCGCGGCAAAGGCAAGAAGGACGGCGGCCTGCACCAGGCCAGCCCGGTGTGGCTGCTGCGCACGCTGCTGCAGGCCATGCAACAGCGCTTGCAGCTGGACACCGCGTTGGTGGACGACGTGGTGCTGGGCTGCGTCACTCCTGTGGGCGAACAAGGCGCCGACATCGCACGCACCGCGGTGCTGGACGCCGAGTGGTCGCAGTCGGTGGCCGGTGTCACGCAGAGCCGCTTCTGCGCGTCGGGCCTGGAAAGTGTGAACCTGGCCGCAGCGAAGGTGGCCAGCGGATTCGAGGACCTGGTGGTGGCCGGCGGGGTGGAAAGCATGAGCCGCTGGGCCATGGGCAGCGACGGCGGCGCCTGGTTCATGGACCCGCGCATCAACCAGAAGCTGGGTTTCGTGCCGCAGGGCGTGGGCGCCGACCTCATCGCCACGCTGGAAGGCTGG